>ENA-OZSP01000142-OZSP01000142.1-human-gut-metagenome-genome-assembly--contig:-NODE-142-length-23678-cov-14.727977_pt1 | contig 23678 bp, 20 predicted proteins | sample MGYA00243282_ERZ653973 | MGnify/ENA primary metagenome ERZ653973 (study PRJEB26926, sample SAMN06164457) | human gut metagenome | biome: ENVO:00009003; feature: ENVO:2100002; material: ENVO:00002003... | reverse complement strand
GAGATAGGAGTCCGTCTCGTGGGCTCGGAGATGTGTATAAGAGACAGCCCTTTGCGTAGCTTCCGTCACGCTGTCTTACAAGCGATTCATTCTTACTGCAGTCGATTATTGCGACCTTGCCGAGAATTTCTCCGCTTTCGTTGCTGAGTATCAGCGTTTCGCCTGTTTTAAGACTGAAATTCGTCTGCATTTTCATCAGCGTATTTTCAGACTTGTTGTTCTTGCAAACTATCGTAAGCGTTGAATGAGGCTTTACGTTGACAGTGGGTATCTTGTAGCGGTTAAGCATATCGTCCTTATCCGTAAGATAAAGACCTTTTGTTGATACGTCGTTGTCATTGGGGTTGTAAAGCTCTATCCAGTCGTCATCGCCGCCCGTGTATACTTCGCTTATATACAGCAGATCGCCTGTAGACGAAGTTTTTTCGCTTCGTGCGTTTATTGTTATCTTGCCCTTTTTAGCCATTGTGCTGTCTATCGTTATCTCACGGTCGGTATAGGTCTTGCCGTTTATCTCCCAGCTTGTGAAGGTGTAGCCCGACATATCCTCGGCTGTCAGCTTTACCTTGTAGGGCGTGAAATATTCGGCTGTTACCGTATTTGAGTCCTTGACGGTCTGAATGTTCATAGTGAGCTTAAGACCCTTTGCACCGTTCAGCTTTACCTTGTATGTATCGTCCTTGTCTATTCCGAAGTTACGGCATATATCACGGAGAATGATATTTGCACGCTTGTCGGCAAACGTTCTTATCTCGTTTCTGCTGTTTTCAAACGTACCCTCGTTTGCCCACGTTGACGTGATGCCCTTGTTCAGAGCATAAAACTGTTCCTTATCGCTGTCTGCAAGCTTCTGCTCAAGCGTCGCCAGAATATTTTCAGAGCTGAACGCACCGCCTATAAGGTCGCAGAGGTTGTTTGCCAGCTTTTCACGCATATCCGCACGTTCCATAAGTGCCGATATAAGCACTGAACCGCCTGCGGGGTGAGTGCCGTTTAAAATCTTGGTCAACGTCTTGTTTGCGTATCCGTCCGAATAAAGTCCCCAGGCAAATTCTGCGTCGTAGAAGAAATATCTCCACTTGCCGTCCTGATACTTGCTTGTGACCTCTTCGCCGTCTGACGCAACATACCGCCACACTTTATAGTTGTTTCCGGGCCAGTCACGGTTGTCGATAAATAACTGCATTGCGAGGTAGTGCATATAGTTGTCTATGTCCACCATAGAGCAGAACTGCTCGAATTTCTTGTCGTCGGTAAGTCCGCTCTCTGCAAGCTCAAGGACCTTGTTATAATCGTCTGCCGCACCTTCTGCGTTTTCATCGACTATCTCGCCCTCGGCTTTTCCGACCACCTGATAGTTGTCCTTCGTACCGCCGTAGCGTTCTTCGAGATATGCACGGCTGAAATTCTGATGGAGCCACGCAAAGCCGTAATACTTTCCGTTAAGGAATACTGCCGCAGGGGCGGTCGACTGTGCATCAAGGTAGCCCGACTGCTTCGCAAGCGACATTGAAAGTTCGTCACGCACACCTGCGAATTCTCGGTCGTTTGCACCGTTACGCAAAACTATGCGGTCTATCTTTGTGAGAATCGCACCGCTTTCATCTGTAGCATCGCTGAAGAACGGGTAGCTGAATTTACCCTTGTCCGGGGTATACATAGTTCTCGCAATCAGCTTCCACGATTTCTGGTCAACTGCGGCAGAATATGCGCCTGCAACTCTTGCGCCTGCCTGCTGTGAAACAAGAAGCTCTCCGCTGCTTGAAAAAGCCTCGACATACATGGGCCTTTCGCCTGCCATACCTTCCTGATTCCAGTTTGCAGGGTCGTTTGGCGTGATTTCGCTTTTTCCGTCATACTCGTTTGCTATCCACTCGTCACGGATTTTTCCTGCTACGGCGATGCCTTTTTCATAATCGTAAAGGTTTTCACTGTCGGTCGAAAGCACGAATACATAAGTTCCTTTTTCGAAACGTTCCGACACACCCTTGCCTGTGACATAGCTTTTTGTGAATACTTCGGAAGTGCCGTTCTCGCTTACCGCAATGGCTTTTATCGTCTTTGCGGCGACCTCTCCCGAGCTGTGTACCGTTATGGGATTTGTATATCTGTTTGATTTTTCCGTGGGGGTCTCGCCGTTTGTGGTATAGTAGATTGTTGCCGTTTTATCCTTTGCTTTAAGCTCGACCGATATATCTTCATCGAAAAAGCTGCCGTCGGGGGAGAAGGCAATATCTGTTTTCTGCTTTACCCCGCCGTCCTCGTCCTTTATTATCGGCTGAAGAGGGCTTAACACTTCGGGAAGTCCGCCCTCCGACGATAAAAAAGCGTTATAGGTTATTGCGGCGGCTGTACCTACAGCAACCACTGCGGCAAGAATGCCTGCACGTTTTAATGTTCCGCTGTGAATAAACATGATTCCTCCGTTTAGAATCCAAGGGTTAATGGCACTAAGCCTGTATAGATTCTATTGTAACAGAAAACGTTGTCAAAATCAACGATAATTACAAGAATTCCGCCAAATATTCCGTGAAAAATCAAATGTAAATATATGGTAACATATTTAAGGAAAATCTGACATACACTTGTAAAAAAGAAAACACAACGAGGAAGGAACGGTATTTCAAATGACGGAATTTTTACCGGAGGGAAGAAGACTTGCATACAAAGAGAACACGGCGGCATTGCAATCTGCCAGAACGCTTATGCAGGCGGCGGTGTCGGGGGCAATACTTGAGGCTTCGTGTACGGTGTGCGATGCGGAGCATAATATGCACGTCGATCTTGGCTGTATGAAGGGGATAATACCTCGCAGTGAGGGCGCAATAGGCATAGAAAGCGGTGCGACACGGGATATAGCGCTTATATCAAGGGTGGGAAAGCCTGTCTGCTTCAGGATAACGAAGATAGACGAAACCGGAAGCGAGCCGTTGGCGATCCTGTCAAGGAAGGCGGCGCAGGAGGAGGCAGACAAGGAATATGTATCAAAGCTGACTCCCGGTGATATTATAGGGGCGAGGGTAACGCATCTTGAACAGTTCGGCTGTTTTGTGGACATAGGCTGCGGCATTGCGTCAATGATACCGATTGATGCTATCTCGGTATCAAGAATAGTTCATCCTGCAAACAGATTTTCGGTAGGCGATGATATTTTTGCGGTGGTGAAAGGACGGGATCAGGGACACATCTGCCTTACGCACAAGGAACTGCTCGGAACGTGGCAACAGAACGCAGAACGTTTTGCGGTAGGAGAAACCGTTCCCGGCATTGTAAGGTCGATAGAGGACTACGGGATTTTTATAGAGCTTGCACCGAATCTCGCAGGGCTGGCGGAGCTTAAAAGCGGAATAAAGGTAGGAGATTGCGCCTGCGTGTATATCAAGGCGATTATACCCGAAAAGATGAAAATCAAACTGATAATTGTAAACTGCTGTGATGACGGCTGTGTCCCGCTTGAAGCGCCGTATTTCATTACTAAGGGGCATATTGACCGGTGGGTGTATTCCACTCCCGATGCACCGAAGTACATAGTTACGGATTTCAGCGAATAGCGGTGCGGCTGTGAGCCGCTTCAAGTTCCGCCTGCGGCAATGTGCCGCACCAAGTTCCGCCTTTGGAATTGTCCGAGCTATCCGCAGGATAGCAAAACGGCGGGATTACACAAAGCAATAATTAATGAATAAAGCGGTTACAGTGCTACACTGTGACCGCTTTTGTATTATTATCGCTAACTGCCCCTCGCCCCACACCAACCCTACCAACTCCGCACTATCCCAATCACTTTTCGTACTGCAATCGTCTGTGTGTTTGTACGGTTTCGCATTTGCTCTATCACCCTCCACTGCAAAATTTTCCAACACAAAATCCGCCATTTGCAATAAACAGCGGATTCTTTATATTCAATTCTCAGCACTCGTCAAAATGGTGTCCGGCAGTAAAGCAATAATGCTTTAACAGCGCCCACGTCACCCCACCGCAACCGCCTTTCCACACTATCCCTCGAAAAACACTATCACACTTGCCTCCCTTGTCAAAGGGAGGTGGATTGACGGCAAGGCACAAACTGTTGCTTTATTGCGTTTGCTTGCAGTATATCCGCCTTTTTATACTACAAGCTTTTCTGCCGTCAAGACGGAGGGATTGTCACGCCAACCCTCGCCTGTATCAATCCCTCCAAAACCGCACTATCCCTCGAAAAGCACTATAGTCTAAACTGTGTCTGTTTCAGGCACAGTTTTTATTTTTTGCAGAAAAACTCTTGACAATAGTCCGAAATCGGATTATAATATCTCTCAGTCCGATTTCGGACTTAAACATTTGCCGACAAGGAGAATCAGCTTGGATAATAAAAACAACAGAAAAAAACTGTATGAATATAATAATGTACTGAAATCAATAGATGATTGCTACCGGAATATAGCAAAGCGCTACGGGTTTTCGGAAGCGGCTTTCTGGACGCTGTACACACTGCGTATGGAGCCGGGCAACATAACGCAAAGCGATGTCTGCACCGTGCTGTATCAGCCTAAGCAGACGGTAAACTCCGCACTGAAAAAGCTCGAAAGCGAGGGGTATATAACGCTTACTCCGGCAGGTGCGCACACAAAGAATATCAGCCTTACAAAAAGCGGAACAAAGCTGTGCGAACAGACGGTAGATAAGGTGATAGAGGCGGAATGCGCCGCACTCGGCAATATGACAGATGAAGAAACCGAGAATATGACTGCGCTTATGAAGCTGTACAGCGTACTTCTTAAAAGTCAGACGGCGAAAATATAAAGATACAAAAGGAGAACAAAGGGAAATGAGCAAGATAAAACTTTCGGATCACTTTACTGCAGGACGGCTTTTCAGGTTTGTACTGCCGTCGGTGGCTATGATGGTGTTTATATCCATATACGGCGTGGTTGACGGCTTTTTCGTATCTAATTTTGCCGGCAAGACCTCTTTCGCATCTATCAATCTTATAATGCCGTTTGTAATGATACTCGGCGGTGTTGGCTTTATGGTCGGCACGGGCGGAACGGCACTTGTTTCTCAGAAGCTCGGCGAGGGTGACGAAAAGACGGCAAAACGCTATTTCACAATGATGATAATGCTGACGGTGATACTCGGTGCGGTACTCACAACATTCGGCCTTATCTTTACCGAAAACGTTGCGGTGTTCTTCGGCGCAACTCCCGAAATGCTGGGCGACTGTGTGCTTTACGGCAGAATAGTAATCTCATTTACAACGGCTTTTATGCTCCAGAACGTATTCCAGAGCTTTTTCATTGCCGCCGAGAAGCCTAAACTCGGACTTATCTCAACTATTATGGCAGGCTGTACGAATATCATACTTGACGCTGTATTTGTAGGCCTTATGGGCTTTGGCGTTGCAGGTGCGGCATTTGCTACGGGCATCAGCGAATGTGTCGGCGGAATATTCCCTCTTATCTACTTTCTCCGTCCGAACTCAAGCATACTGCGTCTTACTAAGACAAGGCTTGAGATAAGACCGCTCCTGCGTGCCTGTGCGAACGGTTCGTCGGAACTTATGTCGAGCATTTCCTCATCGGTCGTAAGCATAATCTACAACTTCCAGCTTATGAAATACATAGGCGAAAACGGTGTTTCGACCTTTGGTGTAATGATGTATGTGCAGTTCATTTTCATAGCGATATTTGTCGGCTATTCTATCGGATGTGCGCCCGTTATTGGCTTCAACTACGGAGCGCAGAACCGTTATGAACTGAACAATATGCTCAAAAAGAGCCTTTGCTTTGCGGCGATAGCAGGAGTTACGCTTGTCGCATTGTCGGCGGTGCTTGCAAGCCCTCTCGCAAAGTTATTTGTCGGCTATGACGCAGAACTTTACGAGCAGACACGTCACGCTTTCAGGATATTTTCGCTGTGCTTTTTGCTTGCAGGCTTCAATATATTCACGTCATCATTCTTCACAGCACTCGGAAACGGCGCTATCTCTGCGGCTGTGTCGTTTATGAGAACGCTTATATTCCAGGTTTCAAGCATCCTTATACTGCCCCTTATTTTCGATGTTGACGGTATATGGATGGCGAATGTTGTGGCGGAATTTTTCGCTTTCCTGCTGTCGCTGATGTTCCTTATCGTAAAGAGGAAGAAGTACGGATACTGGCAGAAGAATGTTGCTTTGCCGGTTGAACCTGAATCGGCAATGACAAACAAAAACGCAGATTAAGCGGTTAATAATACGATAATAAAAGCGGCGGCTCGGTAATGTTACCGGGCCGCCGATGTTATTAAGGTCATTTTCTGAAAACAAACAAATATTCATGTGCAATAAGCAGAAAATTGTACTTTACACTGTTGGTTTTCCAATATCCTGTTGCTCTACAGTTATGCTGTTCCTTGATAATAAGTTCTTTAAGCGTAAATCCGGTATCCTGAAATATCTTCATTACATCAAAGCTCATCGGTATCATACATCCCTTTTGACGGGTATCGCCCATGAGAATAGCACAAAACTTTCCCTTTTTCAAAACTCGGTAACTTTCTTCAGCAACAGGCTTCATCTGTTCGAGAAAATCCTTGACCTTAAGCTGCGACAAATCGCCATCAATGCCATCGCTGTACTTGATTATGTCAGCGTATGGCGGGTGTGTGCAGATAAGGTCTATGCTATCATCGGGTATGCTATCAAGATGTCGAGCGTCTCCCTTATTGATATATACCTTACCCTTTGCAGGCTCATAGTCGAAAGCTGTCTTTTCACGGCAGCGTTCAAGCGCAACATCGTTTATATCAATTCCGATAATATCACGGTTAAGTAGCTTTGCTTCAACAAGCGTTGTGCCGCCTCCGGCAAACTGGTCGAGGACTAAATCACCCTCTTGCGAATATCGAAGAATGATATTTCTCGGTATGTACGGCGACCAGTTTCCTCGCCATTTTGCGTCGTGAGTAGCCCAATCGCCACGCTTGGGGAACGACCAGTGGGTGGTCATACTGACAATTTTCTATAATGTCCCCTTGTTATGAACTCAATAAACCCTTTATCTCTTAATTGCTGTAACTGCTGACGTATTTTAGCTTCAACATTATGATTATCAATGTGCTTTTCTTGAAGTTGTTCAACGAAAGCATAAACATCTTGTAAAGAAAACTCTGTATCGGGAATTGCATTGACGCAATTTAACACATCTAAAAGCCAACCACGACTTTCAAGGTTATTGGTCTGTAGACTTTTGATATGAGCGTAGTTTTCTACAATTTTTGAAACATCAGATACTATCTGATTATCTATAAGCCTTAATTTGCCTTGAGTGGGTATATCTCCAAAAACAATATTGCAGCCAATCCATCCGGCTCTTTTGGCTGTCGGAGCAAGCGGTTTGCGCTTTTCTATTATACTGTCAACAAAAAAGAATTTTGGAACAAGCAATAAATCTTTTACCTGATAATCGGCAGTATAACTCATTATAAATAAATCCGGATTACTCGAACTGTTAATTCGTTCTATCATAGTGGAATATGCTCCGTCAGAAATTTTTGAACTAATATTGCCCTTTTTGCTTTTTAATTCAAAAATTTCTCCGCAGTTATCACATTGTAAATCGGCGACAGGCATATTATTGGACAAATTACAAATATGTGGATTTCCACATATTGGGCAAAACACATTTTTTCCAACCCAGTTTTCACTCATAACTCGTATCTTTTGTGAATTACTGTGATAATTCTCGGCAAGAGATAAATCAAAATGAAAGTCCATCAAAATTCTTCCCAACCTATCATTTCATTACTTCCATTATGTACTTGAATTTTTTTGCCTATCAAGTCACCCGGTTCAAGTACTAATTTACCTGAACAATACTCCTCTATTGCTGTTACTTTTGCTTGTTCTGCACTGTCAGACACAATTTCGACAGTTTGTGATACAGTTTCTTCTATTGTCACAAAGTATTTGCCCAATGCTCTTTCACCTTCCAATACAATCACCTGTAACCTTACTTCCTCCCATTCAGCCCGAACTTCCTTGTATACGCATCGAAGTCAACATAGCAGTGATCCATATCAACATCGCCGTCGATTCCGCTGATACTGCCCTCCCACGAATACTGCCACATAAAATATGTTCCGCTGTATGCAGGCTTGTCGGTGTCAACGTGAGCCACCCACACGGGATACTTTGAAAGTGCCGTCATATCAAGGTAGCTGTTGAAAAACGAAGCGTAGGAATATACGACAGGCAGATAGCCAGCGTTTGCTATCTCCTCGCAGAACGCTTCCGTCATTGCGGTGAGGGTCTGCTTTGAATAGCCGTTCTTTACATACCACTGATCCTCTATGTCAAATACTACGGGGTAGCTTATCTCATAGCCGGAAATAAGGCTGAGTACGAATTTAGCCTCATCTCTCGCTTCTTCTACCGTTTCGGCATAGCAGTAGTGATACACTCCGGCAGGAATGCCGTTTTGCATAGCACCCTTCATATTCTCGTGGAAATATGTATCGCTCGTCATAGGGTACTCATCGCTTATCCTGCCACGGCTTGAACGTATCATAGCAAAGTCGATGCCCGAACTTTTCACCTTAGCCCAGTCTATCGTGTCGCCCTGCGCCCACGAAACGTCAATTCCCGTCAGTGCGTCTGTTGTATACAGCGATATAGTTTCGACAGACATTGCCGAGTTGTCATAGGCTCTGCGGTTGTCGGTGACGCTGCCGTTTTTGCTGTTTGTGAACATACCCTTCAGCGTATATGAACAATCGTTTCCGAGCGTCATAGCGCCTGTGTTTATGACCTGCGCATTATTTCTTATCTCCAGCTTTCCGCCGATATAGCTTTTTGCATTAAAGCGTGCAGTGCCTGTCACGCCTATCTCACCGTAGGAGGTAAAGTCCGAATTCGCATCAAGAGTGCCTGCAAATGCCGTCTGTGCCGTATCTGAAAGCAGCGTAACGCCCGACAGCGAAACCGCAGATCTTCCGCTCGCAGACATCGTACCGTCAATATCCAGAGCAGAACCGCCGTAGGTATTGAGCGTGCCGTTTATTATAAGCGATGCGCCGTTATCCGCAACAAGTCTGCCCTTTATATCAAGGGTAATACCGTATGGCACGGTAACGGATGTTCCTCTGAGCAGTACCATCACAGTACCTGCCGGTACAGTAAGGTTTTTGCCGAGTGTTATATTGCTTTTTATGTAATAGGTTCTGTCCGCCGCAAGCACGGAGGTGCCGTCCCAGGTGTATGGGTCAGCCGCCGCCGCAACCGGAAGCGACACGGAACATAATATGAACAGTGCCGACAGAAAACCGGCGATTATCCGTTTTCTTAATTTCATTTGCTTTTCCTTTCGGATTATCTTAGCTGTTTTGTTTACCGGATACTTATCCAAGATAATTATGTCATATTCCGCACCGTTTGTCAATATTCACGGCGGTGCGACAATTCCCGCAGTTACATTTTTCGTCATTCCGACAGTATTCCCCGTTCTTATTTGTACACAGTTACAATATATTAAGCACGATGCGTTATTGACAGTGCCGTAAAAAAGGGTTATAATCTCTATATCTGTGGGCTTTGCCCGAACAAAATAAATGGTGTTGTACGGTAGAATATATGAACAAATATGTAAGAAATATGACGCAGGGAAGTGAGCTTAAGCACATACTTATGTTCACTCTGCCCTTGCTTGCGGGAAATCTGTTCCAGCAGTTTTATAATATAGTCGATTCGGTAATAGTCGGACGTTATCTCGGTCACGAGGCACTGGCGGCAGTCGGTGCGACAGGCTCGATAACGTTCCTGTTTTACACGCTGTGTAACGGACTTTCGGCAGGTGCGGGAATACTGATAGCGCAAAGCTTCGGCGCAGGACGGCACGACGATGTAAAGCGTTTTATCGCAAACTCGGCTTATGCGCTCGGCTTTGTAGGTCTGGGGCTGACGATTATTTCGGTAGCCTTTGCGCATCTTCTTTTGCAGATGCTCGACACTCCCCAGAACATACTTGCAAACGCTGCGGACTATATGCGTACTGCCTGTGCAGGAACGATTGCGGTAGCAGGCTACAACTGGATAAACTCGGTGCTTCGTGCGCTCGGGGATTCGAAAACTCCGCTGTATTTTCTTATTGTCGCAAGTATACTGAATGTCGGACTTGACCTGCTTTTTGTAATGGTGTTCGGTATGGGAGTAGTCGGTGCGGCGCTCGCTACAGTTATCGCACAGGGAGTTTCCGCTGTCGGAAGCATTTTGTTTGCGGTAAAGAAGAACGAATATTTCCGCCTGAAAAAAGAGCATCTCAGGCTTCGCAGGGAGCAGTTTGTACGTTGTATGAAAACGGGTACTCCCATAGCTTTGCAGAATGCGCTTGTTTCCGTGTCGATGATCTCACTTCAGAAGACCGCAAACTCATTCGGAGATATAGTAGTTGCCGCATACACTGCGACAATGCGTGTAGAACAGCTTATACAGCAGCCCTTCAATTCGCTCGGCACGGCACTTTCGACCTTTGCCGGTCAGAATGTCGGAGCGGCAAAGCCGGACAGAGTGGTAAAAGGCTATCACCGTTCAATGCTTATATCGACCGCTTTCGGCTTGCTGATGCTCGGTGTGTTTGCTTTTACAAGCAGATATATAGTCGGCTTCTTCGTTGCCGAAGAACAGGTTATAGATATAGGCGCAAAGGCACTTTTGCTGTCTGCCTGCTTCTATGTTCCGCTGGGCTTCATCCACACGACAAGAGGTCTTTTAAACGGTGCAGGCGATGTCGGATTTGCATTTCTGAACGGACTTGCCGAGGTAGTAGGCAGAATAGGCTTTGCGGCAATACTTGTTAATATACCCGGAGTTGGAATGTGGGCGGTATGGACAACGACCTGTCTTACCTGGGTGCTGACAGCTGTAATGTGTCTTATCAGATATAAGGGCGGCAAATGGCGGAAAAAATGTCTTGTTGATATTGAGTCCGCAGAAACGGAGGTAATTCATGCTGAGCAATAAAACGCAAGCCGAAAAAAGCGAAACGTTTCTGCTGGCACACGCATTGTTATTGTTTGTGCTGTCACTGCTTGTCGGGGTGCAGGGCGTATTCGAGATAATCGATTATATGCCGCACATTATATCGGCAGGCTGTATAAACTGCGGAGCGTATGTGGCATCTATACCGTCTACTCTTATAATGTATCTGTGGTTTTCTGTTTCTGTAGCGGTCTTTTATTACAGGGAAAGCAGAAAAATGTTCACCCTTATCCCCTATATGTGCATTATAGGCATAGCGCCGAGCCTTGTGTATGACTTGTCGTTCATATCGGAAAACGGCTTCGTTTCCGGCGGAGAATATAATGTAACGCTGTATCTTGTTATGGATATATTTCTTCTTCTGGACTCGATAGTTATGATACAGCTTGTACGAGGTACAATGAGCAGAAAAGCCGCTATGATATGTCCTGCGATATATCTTATTACCGGTCTTATATACTTTTCGAGCGTTTTCGTTTTTTACGGCTCGGTCGAAAGAACTAATTTTATGGGATATTATTTCTGCAACAGCGTGACGAATATCGTATTTTCGCTGTCGCTGTTCCGCTTTGTAGATGTATTGTATCCTGCAAGAAAAAAAGGAGCAGAAGATGGAGAATAAGTACATAGCGCTTACATTTGACGACGGACCGAACACGGTCACAACCCCGCAGGTGCTTGAAATGCTGAAAAAGCATAACGTTACGGGCAGCTTTTTCCTTGTAGGCGATAACATAAACGAGGAAAGCGCAAGGATAGCCCGTGAATGCTTTGAATACGGCTGTGAGATATGCAACCACAGCAGGACGCACAGTGCGATGCCTCAGCAGACAAGCGAAGAAATAAAGGCTGAAATTGAATACACGAACAGCAAGATAAAGCAGATAACAGGCGGTGTCGCCCCGAAATTTTTCCGTCCGCCGTATATTGCGCTTTGCGACAGTATGTATGACGATATACCGCTGACATTTATCTGCGGAAACGGTGCGGAGGACTGGCTTGACGAAATATCCGCAAAAGAACGCAGTAAGCGTATAATCGCTCAGGCGTGTAACGGTATGATAATACTTCTGCACGATATGGAGGGTAATTTCCGCACGGTACAGGCACTCGATACGATAATCCCGGAGCTTAAAAGGCAGGGATATACATTTGTGACGGTAAGCGATCTTTTCACAAAGTGCAAGGTAACACCCCGAAAAAGAGTGATATATTCAAATGTGCTGACGGACTGAAAAATTACATCAAACTACTTGACAACCGCATTTTAATATGATATAATAATCACGCTGTTCTAAAGACAGCAGGTCGGTTTACCGCTAACGAGCATATGCTCACCTGCCGAGGAATGGGAAGAATACTGAATTTTCTGCCCTTTTCTGTCTTACAGAGGAGGGCATTTTTATTAAATGTTTTTCCTTTTTACGAACAGTAAATCACGAAAGGAGAAAACAATATGCCTAGTGAGAAAGTTTTACAGGTAAAGCAGAATTACGTTGCTGAACTCGCTGAAAAGCTCAAGAAGTCCGCTTGCGGTGTGCTCGTTGATTACAGCGGTATCACAGTTGCCGATGACACAGTTCTGAGAAAGGAACTTCGTGAGGCAGGTATCGACTACTTCGTAGTTAAGAACACTCTTTTAAAGCGTGCAGCTGAGATGGCAGGCGTTGAGGGTATTGAGGATGTTCTCGAAGGAACAACAGCTCTCGCACTCGCAGAGGAAGACATCGTAACTGCTCCTAAGATCCTGTACAAGCAGGAAGAAGCAAGCAACGGATCATTCTCAATCAAGAAGGGATTCGTTGACGGTAAGGGCATCAGCAAGGACGAAGTTGTTGCATACGCAAAGCTTCCTACAAAGGAAACACTGCTTGCACAGCTGGTATTTATGCTTCAGTCCCCTATCCAGAAGCTCGCTATCGCAGTAAGCGAAATCGAGAAGAAGCAGTCCGAATCAGCAGAATAATTTCTGTACGGACAAAATCGGCGGCATAAACCTGCCGTAACACAACAATGAAAACATATTAACGGAGGATAATTAAAATGGCTTCAGAGAAAATTTTAGCTATGATTGAAGAAGTAAAGGGCTTATCAGTATTAGAGCTCAACGAGCTCGTTAAGGCTCTCGAAGAAGAATTCGGTGTATCTGCAGCAGCAGTTGCAGTAGCAGGCCCCGCAGCAGGCGGCGCAGCAGCAGCTGAAGAAAAGACAGAATTTGACGTAGTTCTCGCATCATTCGGTGATGCTAAGATGGCTGTTATCAAGGCAGTTAAGGACGTTTGCGGTCTTGGTCTTAAGGAAGCTAAGGAGCTCGTTGAAGCTGCTCCTAAGGCTATCAAGGAAGGCGCTTCTAAGGCTGAAGCTGAGGAAATCAAGGCTAAGCTTGAAGAAGCAGGCGCTAAGATCGAACTCAAGTAAGTTCTGCGCTGAATACGCTTTTTCAAAGGACGGGTTCTGCCCGTCCTTTTCTATATGCAAAAATATAAAAAAATACCCTTGCAAGCTCCAAAACGTTTCGCAAGGGTATTTTTACGGATATATAATTAATTCTGCTTTGAATTGAGGTATTCCTCGCAGGCTTTTAAAATCGCCTTGTCCTGCTCCCAGTTCAGCTTGTTCATAGCCTCCCCGTAGCTTAACAGCCAGTCGCCTATTACCTCTTCCTGTTGAATCTTCACGGCGGCATCCTTGTCAAACCTTCCTGCAAAGAATACGCTTGTCTTTTCGGTGTTGTCAAGCGTATGGAATGTGTATTCCGCACGGAAATCTTCATCTAATTCGGCTTCAAGTCCGCACTCCTCGAAAACTTCACGCAGAGCGGTCTCACGCTCATTTTCGCCGTACTCGATGTGCCCTTTCGGAAAGCCGATATGACCGCTGTTGTTCTTGATAAGAAAATATCTGCGGTCATCGCCGTCACCTGTGTACATTACCGCACCGCAGGTCTTTTCATATAAGGCGAATATCTCAGAGGTGTGGAACTGCTCCTGAAAATGAACGGCATTTACTATATTACACTCACAGCAAAGTTCGGAGCCGACAAGCTCAGACGGTACTCCTACCCACTTGTCCTCGTTGTCGTCTGTGCGCATAACAGTTGCGATGATAACGCATTCCGCCTTGTTGGCGGGCTTATCAACACCGAGAATATATACGTCCTGTTCCTCGCCGTCACCGCCGAGAAGTCCTTCGACATAGCCGTAGTTTATCGGATATACTATCTCCCTGTGCTTTGGGTGATGTGTGCCTATCGGTCGGTCAACCGTCACAGTGACAGCCTTTCCGATATATGATTTGTCACCTCTCGGTATCTTTGTCATAGCTTTTCCTTTCAGCGTTACTGCTTTCTTGCAAGTTCGTATTCATCATCGTTTCTGAAATACGGACAGTTATAGTTGTCGCCCGTTATAAAACGGCGCATTTCGTCCTCGTCAAGATTTACAAGGCAGGTGTAGCAGTCGTACTCATCATCATAAACGTAGTTTACACAACAATCACAGTTGGTCATGCTTTTTTCTTCCACTTCATCGAAATATCAAAAGCAGTCACGCTGTGAGTAAGCGCACCGAGACTGATTATATCAACGCCCGTCAGCGCAACGTCACGGATATTGTCGAGCGTTACGTTTCCGCTGGCTTCCAGCTTTGCTCTGCCTGCGGTTATCTCTACCGCTTTCTTCATATCCTCACAGCTCATATTATCAAGCATAATAACATCTGCCTTTACCGCAAGCGCCTCATTCAGTTCGTCAAAGTTACGCACCTCAACCTCAATCTGAAGCATATGTCCCGCTTTTTTACGCAGAGCGGTAACAGCCTGTGTTATACCGCCGTATGCGTCAATGTGATTGTCCTTGAGCATTGCCGCATCGGTAAGATTGTAGCGGTGGTTTCTTCCGCCGCCTGCCACTACGGAGTATTTCTGTAAAGGACGTAAGCCGGGGAGCGTTTTTCTCGTATCTGCGATAGAAGCATCAGTACCCTCGACTGCCTTTACGCACTTGTTTGTGTAGCTTGCAATACCGCTCATGTGCTGTAAAAGATTGAGCGCTGTACGCTCCGCCTTCAGCATAGCGCAGGTGTGACCCTTGAACTCGGCGATAACATCGCCCTTCTTTATAGCGTCGCCGTCCTTGAAATGAATATTCATCTCGATAGTGTCGTCAAGCAATGTGAACACACGCATTGCAACATCAATTCCTGCAAGCACGCCGTCAGCCTTTGATACAAAATATGCCTCGGATATATCGTCCTCGTCAATAAGCAGGTCGGTGGTGCTGTCTATGTAGTTTATATCCTCTGTTATCGCTCTTTTTATCAGATCGTCAACGTAAAACTGTAATAATTTCATTATATAATGCCCTTTTCCTTTCCCTCTGCAACTACTTCGCTGAGGATTATGTAAGCAACTGTCGTCAGTGATTTTGCTTCGATATAGTCGGGAGTTACCTCGAAACCGCCGTTATCGAGCAGATCCTTCAGCTCCGTTACACGCTTTATATCCTTTGCCGCCTCAACGTAGTCGGGTACAACGAAATAAGAACGTTGCATTATGTGTCTTATCTCGGTGCGTATTCCCTTAGGGAGCGGCTTGCCGTCGGGCGAGGGATAATCAGCCTCAAGCGTTCCAAGCTCTCTGTGGGTATTGTTCTTGTTTATGTCCTCTGCGATAAGACGGCTGAATACCAGCGCTTCAAGCAGAGAATTGCTTGCAAGGCGGTTGATGCCGTGAACGCCGGTATGCGCACATTCTCCTGCGGCATATAAACCCTTTACATTCGTAGCGCCGTGTCCGTTTACGCCGATACCGCCCATAAGATAGTGCTGGCAGGGGTATATCGGGATAGGCTCTTTGGTCATATCGTAGCCCTTTTCAAGGACCTTGTTATATATCATAGGGAAGCGGTTTTTGATAAATTCGGGATCCTTGTACGAAATATCAAGATAGAATTTGTCACTGCCCGTTTCCTTCTGCTCTTTCATCATATCCTTTGAAACTACGTCACGGGGAGCAAGCTCCTTACGTTCAGGCTCATACTTGTGCATGAAACGTTCCTTGTTGCAGTTGAGCAGATATGCACCCTCGCCTCGTACCGCCTCGGATACAAGGAAGCACTCACGGTTTTCGTGGTCGGCAAAGGCTGTGGGGTGAAACTGCACATAGCTTAAATGCTGAATATCAGCCCCCATATTATAAGCAAACTGTATGCCGTCGCCCGTTGCTATCGCAGAGTTTGTTGTATAATCGTAAACTCTGCCTATACCGCCTGTTGCAAGTATGGTGTTCTTTGTGGTATAATAACTGTGCTTTCCTTCGTGAAGCACATCAAACAGGAAATCGTCGCCTCGCTTGGTAAGACCGAGCAGGTGAGTGTTTTCAAGAATCGTGACATTGGACAGCTTCTTTACACCTTCGATAAGCGAAGTAACTATCTCAAAGCCGGTGCTGTCCTTGTGGTGAGCGATTCTGTGACGGCAGTGACCGCCCTCAAGGGTAAGGTCGATAGAGCCGTCCTGCTTTCTGTCAAAGTCAACTCCGTAATTGAGCAGATTCTTAACGTCCTTCGGACCCTGCTCGACAAGTATGCGTACATTGTCGATATTGTTCTTGTAGCCGCCGGCTATAAGAGTATCCTTGATGTGCAGCTCGTAGTTGTCGTTTGACGTGTCCATTACAGCGGCGACACCGCCCTGTGCGAGAGCCGAGTTGCACAGCGTCAGCTCACGCTTTGAGAGCATAAGTATCTGCATACTGCTGTCAAGGTTGAGTGCGGCATAAAGACCTGAAACGCCTGTGCCGACAATTATTACGTCGTATTCTTTGAACTTCATAAAGATTACCACCTTTTGCGGATTACCGCATAAATTTACTTTATTATTGATTATTTATAAACCGGAAAGGAACATTATGAACGAATCAACCGTAAACAATCCGATCTTAAAGGAAAACGAATCGACCCGTGCCATACTCGCAGGAGTAGATACCGGCGAATATGATGCGGAAATATCTATGGACGAGCTTGAAGAACTGGCTGAAACCGCAGGTGCGGTGACCGTGTGCCGTATTATTCAGAAACGTCCTGCTATCGAAAGTGCGACCATTCTGGGCGAGGGCAAGATTGAAGAACTCAGTGCCGCCGCAAAGGATCTTGACGCACAGCTTATTATATTTGATATGGAGCTAAGCTCAAGCCAGATACGCAATATTGAGGATATAACCTCGGTGCGTGTTATCGACCGCACAATGCTTATCCTTGACATATTCGCCGGCAGAGCAGTGACAAACGAGGGAAAGCTTCAGGTTGAACTGGCTCAGCTTAAATACCGTCTGCTACGCCTTATGGGAATAGGTACGTCATTGTCACGTCTTGGCGGCGGTATAGGAACGAGAGGACCGGGTGAAACCCAGCTTGAAACCGATCGCCGTCACATAAGACGCAGAATAGATAAACTCAGCGATGAGCTTAAAGAGCTTGAAAAACGCCGTGATCTGTCACGCCGCCGCCGTAAAAAAGACAGCGTATGCGTCGGTGCTATCGTAGGATATACGAATGCCGGAAAATCGACCCTGCTCAATGCACTTACAGGCGCAGGTGTTCTTGCGGAGGATAAGCTGTTCGCAACGCTGGATCTTACATCAAGGGCAATAGAACTGCCCGACGGAAGAAGTCTTACGCTTGTAGATACCGTAGGGCTTATAAGACGGCTTCCTCACCACCTTGTAGAAGCGTTCAAGTCAACGCTTGAAGAAGCGGCAAGTGCGGATATTATCCTGCACGTCTGCGATGCGTCCGATCCTGAGGCAAGAGAAAAAGCACAAACAACGCTTTCTCTGCTGTCGGAGCTTGGATGCGGCGAAATACCGGTAATAACCGTTCTCAATAAATGCGACAAGCTTGATTATGAACTGCCGCCCGCAGAAAATACCGTAATGATCTCCGCAAAGAACGGCACGGGATTTGACGAACTGCTGAAAGCCATATCAGATAATCTTACCGACAAGGTAAGCCGTATGGAAATGCTGATACCGTATGACAAGTCGGGACTTGCGGCGGCTCTCCACTCACACGGAAAGGTGCTGAGCGAGGAGTACCTCGAAAACGGCATCGCCGTAACCGCACTTGTGGACAAGTTGCATAAGTATGAGTATGAGGAGTTTGTCATCTGACGATATACATTACAGCCCGAAAGGGCTGTTTTGTTTTACCCGTCACAATCAGATCTCCACCTCAGTACCACCCACCGGACGTATTGAAAGAACGTGACAGCTTCCTGCACCGAATACCTTTTCTATATCAACTATAAAGCCCTTTAAAATATCCTGCGGAACGAATGCCTGTATAGTACCTGCAAAGCCTCCGCCGTGAACTCTGCACGCACCCTTTCTTGTAAGAGCGTGTTCCGCAACGTTCAGTGCTATGCCTACCGCCTGATGCGTATAGTCCGAAACAGCAAAAATATTCTGTAAGTACTTGTAGCTTGAGTTTCCGCTTTCGTTTATCGAGCTTAGGAAATCATCAAAATGCTGATGCTTCAGCGAATGCACCAGTTTGTCCACACGCTCGTTTTCCTCAAAGAAATGGAGCGCACGGAGAACGGCACGGTCGCCGTACTTCTGCCTTAAGATTCCCATATTGAGTATTACATCCGCACGGGAGATTTCACGCAGATGTTCTGCGGAGAAGTAGCCTGCTATAGCCTTCATCTCACGGGGGATAGCGGCATATTCGTCTGTAAGGTCGGCATGATCTGCCTTTGTATCGATTATGCACAGTGCGTGTCCGTATGACGAGAAATCAACGGGGATATTCTCAATGATAGGCGCTTGTGTGTTCTTGAAGTCGATAGCAACGAAACCGCCTACCGAGCTTGCCATCTGATCCATAAGTCCGCTTGGCTTGCCGAAATATTCGTTCTCGGCGTACTGTGCTATTTGGGCGATTTTCACCGCACTGATACCGCCTGCGTTGTATATGCCCGAAAGTATATTTCCTATAAGTACCTCAAAAGCCGCAGAGCTTGAAAGACCGGATCCTTTCATAACGTTCGATGTTGTATAAGCCCTGAAACCGCCTATATTAAAGCCGTTGTTCTTAAAACCGGCGGCAACACCTCTTATAAGAGCGGCAGATGAATTCTTTTCGTCCTCGTGAACAGAAAGGTCAGATATGTCAACCGAATCTTCGGGGAAGCCCTCGCTCTTTATCGTGATGATGTTGTCATCTGTCGGCTCTACAACGGCGATAACGTCAAGGTTTACACTTGCCGCAAGCACCTTTCCGTGATTGTGGTCGGTGTGGTTGCCTCCGACTTCTGTACGGCCGGGTGCGGAAAAATAACGAAGCTGTTCGCTGTCGCCGAAGATGCTCCTGAATTCCTCCGCAGATTTTTCATATCTTTCTCTCTGCGCCGCTACAGCACTTTCCGGATAAATCTCCTCAAGTGTGTGAATTGTCTTTTTTGCCATGATCGTTTCCTTTCATTTTGCTTTATCTGCTTTATCTTTTCTCCCGTAGGGAGTTTAATCCTTTTCCGTATAGAACATTCTGTACTTGGTCGAATTATGATAGCTTACGCTAAGCACAAGCCCTATCGCCACAAACAGACACATTCCCGATGTGCCGCCTGCACTGAAAAACGGGAGCGGTATGCCGATAACAGGAGCAACGCCGAGTACCATTCCGATATTTACTGTTGTGTGGAATACTATAAGAGCAAATACGCCTATGCAGATAAGTCTGCCGAGAGTATCCTTTGCACCGCTTGCGTTTGACAGAATCTTAAGCGACAGAGTCGCTATAAGCACTACTACCAGAAGACAGCCGAGCAACCCCATAGTCATTCCGATATATGAAAAAATGAAGTCGTTGTGAATTTCGGGAACATAGGTATAATCTCCTCCCGAAAGCCCAAGCCCCGTAAGTCCGCCCGAGCCTAAGGCTATTTTTCCCACACGCTGTTGCATATATATTCCCAGTGCCTCGTCCTCCTGCATCTGTGTGTCCCACAGTACCTGAAAACGCTTCTGCTGGTGCGGTTGCATGAGGTAATTCCATAAAACGTAGACAGCCGGAGGAATAGCCACCGCTATCATTACAAGATATTTCCACGAAAGACCTGCCGCAAACATCATGCAAAGGAAGATGAACAGGAATACCAAAGCCGAGCCGTCGTCACCCGTCTGCCTTATAAGCAGTGTAGGTATCGCCCCGTGAATGCACAGCAGGATAAAGTGTATCGGCTCGTTCATTCTGTCCTCGACCTTTGACAGATGAACTGCAAGCGAGAGTATGAAAGCAAGCTTCAGTATCTCAGACGGCTGTATCGTCATTATGCCGAGATCGAGCCAGCCTATATCATCTGCGCCTTCACGCTTTATTCCGAGAGGGGTGAACAGCAGTAATGTCAGCCCCATTGCCAACGGAACGTATATAAACCATAGCTTCGCCAGATATTTATAGTTGATTGCCGCCAGTGCCATCGCCATTACAAGTCCTGCGATAAAGGCTATGATCTGCGTCTTATACTGGCTTGCGGTAACTGCCGAGCTTATATCGTTTTCGTAAAGGGTATACTGGATAAATACGGCAAAGAAAGCAATGCCCATACACATGAACAGCAGCAGCTTATCAAGTTTTCCGAAATAGGTCTTAATTTTGCTTAGAATAAGTTTCATAAAGCTGTGTTCCTTTTAATATAAATGCGGTTTCAGCCGCAGTCGATTTTACAATTACAGATAAGTATATTATACTCGAAAAATGCGCTCTTTTCAAGCGAATTGCAAATAAAAGCGTCCTTTACATCAATTTTGCAAATTAAATACAAAAAGCCGAAGAATTATCAACAATTCTTCGACTTTTTCAACAAGTAACATTATAATACATCCTGCGGTTTTACGACACGCAAACTGCAGAATACGCTCAGCATCCCTTTATTCTTATACTTTCGGTAAATACTGTTTTAGCTTCCGACAGCGACAGCGGACGTGAACAGTAGTAGCCTTGTATCCTGTCAATATCAAACTTCTGCACGGTATCAAGCTGTTCCTTGTCCTCAATGCCCTTTACACATACGGTAAGCTTACGGCATTTTGCCAGATGGATGACCGAGCTTACAAGCTCAGTGTCAAATTCGTCCTCGTGATTCATAAACAGCTTTGCCGGAAGATTCACAAGGTTGACGTATGAGTTTTTGAGGACCTTTAACGAAATATTCCCCGTGCCGTATTTATCTATGGCAATATTTACACCGAGAGTACGCAGATCGTGCAGGATATGGGTGCTGTCGCTGTAGAAAATGTTGGCCTTTACAGGAATTTCGAGTATCAGCGAGGACGGAGGGAGTGCGCTTTCTTCAAGAGCGTGACGTACCTGCGTTACGATTTCGGCAGATTGCGGTTCGCCTGCGGTAAGATTTACGCTGACCGTAAAATTCTCAAAGCCTGCGTCCTGTATCTCCTTGCAGAATTCGCACGAACGCTCCATTACCCAGCCGTCTATGACGTGGGATAAGCCGAGATTTTCAGCCATAGGGAACAAAGTTGAGTTAGGAATATTGCCATACTGCTCGTCGTGCCAGCGTACAAAGCTTTCACAGCCGATTATACTGCCGTCAACCGCACTGAAGGACGGCTGAAAACGCAGTGAAAAGCCCCTCATACCGTCGTTTATACATTCTCTTATATGCTGTTCAAGGCTTGCCGCAAACATTCTTGTACGCTCAAGCGAGCCTGAATAGAAAGCATAACTGTTCTGCTTGAATTCTCTTGCACGGTACATTGCCGTGCTTGCCGCCTTGCAAAGCTCCTCTGCGTCCTCGCCGTTTTCGGGATAGAACGCTATGCCAAGACTGCAATGGATTGAATGTTCATCCTCACCGAATTTCCACGGCTTTGAAAAACGGTGTATCAGCATTTCGACAAGATTTTTAGCTTCATTGTCGGTACAATCCGGAAGATTAAGCATAAAGATCGCATTTGTGAAATAATATACACCAATGTCCTTTACGGGCAGGTCCTTAAGATACTGAGCGATACTGCGCAGCAGCATATCCGAATAGGTGTGACCGTAAACTGCGGACAGAGTGCGTGTGTTGGTGACTTTGAAAGCGATAAGCGAGCCTTTTGTATTACGCTTCATTATCTTGTCAAGATCCTTGTTCAGCCTTGCACGGTTCGGAATATTGTAGATAGCGTCATAAAAGGCAAGCTGACGCATACGCTTCTGCGACTGCTCCAGCTTATCCTGCGTTTCCTTACGCATCATAAGCGAGGAGATTATCTGTGAAATGTTGCGGAGCTGTTTACGCTCACGCTGTGTCCAGTTATGTTCCTTTTCAATCGTCTGGAACATTATAAGGCTGTCAAAAGTGCCAGAATTTATCAGCTTGAAGATAGCATACGACTTGATACCGAACTTTGCAAGGTCGTTGGTATCCGTATCCGAAAAAGCCGATGACGTAAGGCTCAGATCCTCACGTATCGAGGCGCAGTCAAGTGCGGTATCGCCGTCTATTTCAAGAGGGAGGTGGCGGTACTTGTAATCCTTGCACCAGCACAGCTCCTGAGTAAAATCATCACGGTCGATTATGGTTATCCTGTCAAGGTGAAAATAATCGCCTATAAGCTCTGTAACGGAGTTTAACGCAATATCTGCGCTTTTGCTCTGCATTATGATAGCGTAGATATTATTCAGCAGTATCTGCTCCTCGACATTCTGACCCAGCAGCTTGTTGGCGTTCTGCGAATTGTCCATCTCCGAAAGAACTACAACAAATGCGTTCGCCATACGGGAAACGGTCTGTACAAGCGTTTCCCACAGCTGAATGTTGTCATCGAGCAATTCCTGCGTTTTCGCTCCCAGTATCCACGTTCCGCTGACAAGGTGATTTATGCGGATATTCTTTTTCTTCTGATATGCAAAATCATCGGGAGAAAGGGATTTATGCTGTGTTTTCGGCGCACATATCAGCTTTCCTTTTTCGTCAAATATGGCGGAATAAAGCTGTGGCACGGCAAAAGGACGCTGTATGCTTGTAAGGTAGTCGACATCAAGCACATCGGCAAGACCCGGTGCGCCTTTTTTAAGTTCGGACAGCTTTATGTTGTGCTTTTTGCGGAATTCGTTATATACAAGGTCATCGCCTGCTGTTTCAAGGTAGGTCGATACATCGCACATCGTTCCCTCAAAACGCACAGGTCTGCCGTACTCTGCATATACCGCCTTGCACGAAAGGAAAAACCAGTGATACTCATCGTTCACCATAAAACGACAATGCGCCTCAAAACGCTTTTCCTCGTCCTGTGATACATCGGTGAACATTTCGGTTATCGGAGGAATATCATCGGGATTTATCAGCTCTAAAAGAGAAGGGTAGGTTTTCTCGGAATGTTCGCCCGGATTTACGGTAAAGGGAAAATCCCGTGAAAAGCCGATTATTATATTTATAAACTTCTGACCGTTGGTGTTTAACTGCACCTTATTCGCCTCCTTGGGCTAATATGTATGTAATAGTTCAACGTGGTAAACTGTTAAAGTGGGGCAACGCAATTAAAATAACTTAAGGCCATACCGCATAATTATTGTCGTACGATTGCGCAGTCAGATTTTTCGTCAGGTTGTATAAATTGAGTGTGGGCAGGCTGGCGCCTGTCAAGCGAAATTTGTGCAAGATGGCGGAAAATATGCAAG
>ENA-OZSP01000105-OZSP01000105.1-human-gut-metagenome-genome-assembly--contig:-NODE-105-length-26470-cov-13.896687_pt1 | contig 26470 bp, 20 predicted proteins | sample MGYA00243282_ERZ653973 | MGnify/ENA primary metagenome ERZ653973 (study PRJEB26926, sample SAMN06164457) | human gut metagenome | biome: ENVO:00009003; feature: ENVO:2100002; material: ENVO:00002003... | reverse complement strand
GAGTCCGTCTCGTGGGCTCGGAGATGTGTATAAGAGACAGGGGATAGAGAATTTGCTCCATTTTTATAAAAATGGACTTTTTCTACAAGCTGAGAGCCGCCGTGCAGATAGCACGGCGGCTCTCGTTATTAAGCATCACAGATTACTTAACGATATACTTGTCAAGCTCAGCCATAAGCTCATCGCAATCATCGCTGTGAACACGAAGCTCGAGGGGCTTTGAAAGATCCAGACTGAAGATACCCATTATTGACTTTGCGTCAATTGCATATCTGCCGCTTACGATGTCAACATCGTAGTTGCACTTTGTAACTGTAGTTACGAAATTCTTAACGTCTTCAATAGTATTGATTCTGATATTAGCTGTTTTCATACAAAAAACCTACCTTTCATATTTCAGGTCTTATTTCGGCTCCTGACCGATTGATTTCATTTTACCAAAATGTAAGGCGGTTGTCAATTGCTTTTAACTGAATTTACTTATTTTTTTCAATCGGAGAAATAACCGTTAACCTGTTTTCCCGTTTCCGCCTTATCACTGTAAGTGCTTATCGCTCCTTACAGCTATATAATAACACATTTCACGATACGGTCAAGAGTATTATTGTCAAAAAATCGCCACAGCTTGCAAATTTCGTAATAATAAAGTATAATTAGGCTGTCGGGAGTTTACTTTTGGTGAAACTCACCACAATTAATTATGGAAGTGATATTATCAGATATACCGTACAGACCTTCGGGTGTAAAGTCAACCAATATGAAAGTGCTTCGGTAGCAAAGGCTATGGACGAACACGGATACGAGAAAACAGACGATATTTTCACGGCGGATATTGTTATAATAAACAGCTGTTCGGTGACGGAAAACAGCGACAAAAAGGCGAAACAGCTTATAAACAGGATAAAAAGCAGCGACCCTATGAAGATAGTCGTGCTTACGGGCTGTTTTCCGCAGGCTTTTCCCGAAACGGCTTCAAAGCTGTCAGCCGATATAGTAACGGGTACCGAGCATAAAGACAGCATTGCGGATATGATAGACGTTTTTACCGGCAACAAGGTAAAGCAGGTAGCAATACCGCCAAGACCTGTTAAAAAGCAATACGAAAAGCAGAAAAATGCCGATATGGGCAAGACGAGAGCGTTTATAAAGATTGAGGACGGCTGTGACAGATTCTGCAGTTACTGCATAATACCTACCGCAAGAGGCTCTGTAAGGTCACGTTCCTTGCAGGATATAACCGAGGAAGTAAGGTTTCAGGTATCGTGCGGCCATAAGGAAATGGTGCTTGTCGGCATCAACCTTTCCTGCTATGGTCAGGAAATTGGGCTGAGGCTTGCGGACGCAATAGAGGCGGTATGCTCTGTGGACGGAGTGGAGCGTGTACGTTTGTCATCGCTTGAGCCGGAGCTGCTGACAGACGAGGATATAGCAAGAATGGCGGCGCAAAAGAAGCTCTGTCCGCATTTTCACCTGTCGCTCCAGTCCGGAAGCAGTGCTACATTGAAGCGTATGAACAGGCATTATACGCCCGATGAATACTATGATATAGTCCTGAGGCTCAGAAAAGCGTTTCCGGATTGTGCGATAACCACCGATATTATGGTAGGGTTTGCAGGGGAAACCGACGAAGAATTCAAAGAATCCTGCGAATTTGCCCAAAAAGTCGGTTTTGCGGCAATGCACGTTTTTACCTACTCGATTAGAAAGGGTACAGCAGCGGCAAGACGCACAGACCACATTGCACATGATATTGCCGTAAAGAGATACCACGCTATGAGCAACCTTGCAAAAAAGCTGAAAGAGGAATATTTCCGCTCGTGCGTGGGAAAGACGGAAAAGGTGCTTATTCAGCGCAGGGAAAGCGAAGAATATGCAAACGGCCTTACCCCACAGTACGTTCCCGTTCGCATATACGGCAGTGACGCAAACAGGCAGGATATAATTACTGTACAAATTACAGGAGCATCGGGCAGTGATTTTTGTGTCGGAGAAGAAATAAAATGCTTGTAATCGGGCAGATATTGTAGTATAATTAAAAGGTATTGATAGTTTTGTGCCTTTACACGCTTGCAAAAGCCTGTGGCACTATCACAAAAAACGACGGAGGAAGTTTATGTCAGTTTATCGCATTTATGTGGAAAAGAAACCGCAGTTTGCCGTTGAGGGAAAAGCTGTTCTCTCAGACCTTAAAACCGCACTTCAGATTAAAGGTATCAAGGATGTGCGTATCGTAAACCGTTACGATGCAGAGGGTATCACAAAGGAGAATTTTGAAAAAGCTACTCCCACCGTATTCTCAGAACCGCCTGTTGACGATGTTTATTATTCACTGCCTGAGATTGAGGCTGATGAAAAGATGTTCGCAACCGAGTTTTTACCCGGTCAGTTCGATCAGAGAGCAGACTCAGCCGCTCAGTGTATACAGATGCTGTGTCAGGGCGAACGTCCCACGGTTAAATACGCAAAGCTGTATATCCTTAAGGGCGATATTTCAGATGAGGATTTTACTAAGATAAAGCACTATCTCATAAATGCCGTAGAAGCAAGAGAATGCGGCTTTGAGCAGTACGAAACGCTTGATGTAAAGTATGATATTCCGAAGGATGTAGCTGTGCTTGACGGATTTATCGGTCTTTCCGAAGACGAGCTTGCTCAGTTTATCAAGAAGTACGCACTTGCTATGGATCTTGGCGATATAAAGTTCTGTCAGGAATATTTCAAGAAGGAGCAGAGAGATCCTACCCTTACCGAAATCAGAATGATAGATACATACTGGTCGGATCACTGCCGTCATACAACATTCGGAACAATAATCGACAATGCGAAGATTGACGCTCCCTATATTGCCGAAACTTATAAAGAATACAAGCTCGACAAGGAGGAGCTTGGCAGAAGCGCAAAGCCTGTCTGCCTTATGGATATTGCGACCGCCGCAGTAAGAAAGCTGAAAAAAGACGGTCTTCTCCCCGACCTTGACGAGAGTGAAGAAATAAATGCCTGCTCCGTAAAAATAACCGTTGACGTTGACGGCAAGGACGAGCAATGGCTTCTTATGTTCAAGAACGAAACACATAACCACCCCACTGAGATCGAACCTTTCGGTGGTGCGGCAACCTGCCTTGGCGGTGCTATAAGAGATCCGCTTTCGGGTCGTTCTTACGTTTATCAGGCTATGCGTGTAACGGGTGCTTCGGATCCCCTGCTCCCTGTTGACAAGACGATCCCCGGCAAGCTCCCTCCGAGAAAGATAACAACAACAGCCGCACAGGGCTATTCGTCATACGGTAACCAGATTGGTCTTGCAACAGGTCACGTTGCCGAGATATATGACCCCGGATATATGGCTAAGCGTATGGAGATTGGCGCTGTAATCGGTGCCGCTCCTGCCGAGAACGTTGTCCGTGAACGCCCCGTCCCCGGTGACATAATCATCCTGCTCGGCGGCAGAACAGGCCGTGACGGTTGCGGCGGCGCTACAGGCTCATCAAAGTCGCACAGCGTTGAATCGCTCGAAACCTGCGGTGCTGAGGTTCAGAAGGGTAACGCTCCCGAAGAAAGAAAACTCCAGAGATTATTCCGTGACAAGAACGCAACAAAGCTGATAAAGCGTTGCAACGACTTTGGTGCAGGCGGTGTTTCCGTAGCCATAGGCGAGCTTGCTGACGGTCTTGAAATCGACCTCAACGCAGTTCCCAAAAAGTACGACGGTCTTGACGGAACAGAGCTTGCTATCTCTGAGTCACAGGAAAGAATGGCAGTTGTAGTTGAAAGGAACGATGTTGACAAGTTCATCGCTCTTGCAGGCAAGGAAAACCTTGAGGCTACTCCCGTTGCGGTAGTTACCGAAAACCCCAGACTCAAGATGAACTGGAACGGCAAGACTATCTGCGACATTTCAAGAGAATTCTTAAATTCAAACGGTGCGGAAAAGCACACGGATATATATGTTCCCGCTCCCACAGTCAGCTACTCTACAGGCAGACACAACACTAAGGAAGAATGGGAAAAGCTCGTTACCGACCTTAACGTATGCTCACAGAAGGGTCTTGTACAGCGCTTTGACTCAACGATCGGCGCCGGTACTGTTCTTATGCCTTATTCGGGTAAGACACAGCAGACACCCGTACAGGCTATGGCGGCAAAGCTCCCCGTACTTTCGGGCAACACAAAGACAGCTTCCATAATGGCATGGGGCTTCGATCCTTTCGTAAGCCGTCAGTCACCCTATCACGCAGCCGCTCTTGCAGTAGTCGAGAGTATGGCAAAGGTAGTTGCCGCAGGCGGTAAGAGCGAAAAGTGCTGGCTCACATTCCAGGAATATTTTGAACGTACACAGGGCGATCCTGAGCGTTGGGGCAAGCCTTTTGCCGCACTTCTCGGTGCATATAAGGCTCAGATCGCACTCTCAAGCGGCGCTATAGGCGGCAAGGACTCAATGTCGGGTACATTTGAGCATATAGATGTTCCGCCCACGCTCGTTTCTTTCGCAGTTTCAACCGCAAAGTCAGACAAGATAATTTCAGCTGAATTCAAACTCCCCTGCAGTGATATTTACTACATTGCACCTGCATATGATGAAAACGGTATGCCCGACTTTGACAGCGTCAAGAAGGTATTCGCAACAGTAGAAAAGGCAATTGCCGACGGCACTGCCATGTCCGTATGGACTTTGGCTCACGGCGGTATTGCAGAAGGTATCTTCAAGATGTCGCTCGGTAACAGAATCGGTGCAAAGCTTAAAGCTATGGACGATGAAAAGCTGTTCGGTCTGCACTACGGTGCATTCATCATCGAGGCTAAGGGCGCAATAGAGGGTGCAGAGCTTATCGGTGAAACAGTGAGCGACTACACGATTACGGCAGGCGATGTCAAGCTCGACATTGCAGATCTTGAGAAGAAGTATGACGCTGTTCTTGAGCCTATCTTCAAGAATTCGCTCCCCGAAATGCCGAGGCCCGTATCGGTTGCTTATGACAAGGGCTGTGATCTTCTCACAAACAAGGCTCCCGGCACTATTGCAAAGCCTAAGGTACTTATCCCCGTATTCCCCGGTACTAACTGCGAATACGATATGGCTGCCGCATTCAACAGATACGGCGGTGAAGCTGAAATATTCGTTATCAGAAACCTTTCTGCAAAGAATATGGAAGACAGCGTAAACGAATTTGCAAAGAGAATCGAAAACAGCCAGATGATAGCTGTTCCCGGCGGTTTCTCAGGCGGTGACGAACCCGAAGGCTCGGCTAAGTTCATCAACGCATTCTTCCGCAATCCTAAAATCAAGGATGCCGTAGAGAATATGCTCTATGCCCGTGACGGTCTTATGATTGGTATATGCAACGGCTTCCAGGCTCTTATCAAGCTCGGTCTTGTGCCTTTCGGCAAGATAGTTCCTCTGTCAAGCGAAAGCCCCACGCTTACATATAACACCATAGGCAGACACCAGTCACAGCTTGCTCTTACTAAGATTTGCACCAACAAGTCACCGTGGCTTATGCACTGCAAGGTGGGCGAGGTTTACAACATACCGATTTCGCACGGTGAAGGACGTTTTGTAGCAAGCGACGAGGTTATCGCAAAGCTCATCGAAAACGGTCAGATTGCTACTCAGTATGTTGACCTTAACGGCGAGCCTACAATGGATCTTGCATACAATCCAAACAGCTCGATGTGTGCTATCGAGGGTATCATTTCTCCCGATGGCCGTGTACTCGGTAAGATGGGTCATACAGAGCGTATAAGCTCTGACACCTGCGTTAATGTTGACGGCAACAAGGAACAGCTTCTGTTCAAGGGTGGCGTTGACTACTTCAGAATTTAACATTAAAACCGCATAAAATCTGCCCTGCAACGTATTTAGAACGTTGCAGGGCATTTTTGTGTGCAAAAATACAGAGCAGACTTTCGTCTGCTCTGCGATGTTTTTACTTACTTATTCTTTCTTTTTCTTGCCTTATACGTTACGGGAACTGCTCCGCCGGCAACAGCCGCTACCGCAATCCAGGCGGCAAGTGACGATGCACCTGTTTCGGGGTTTCTCTTTCCGAATTCTTCGGGTGCTTTTTCAAACGCACAAGCTATACACTCATAATGACCTATACCCGGCTCTGTGGCGGTAGGCTCTTTATCTACCACCCACTTGAACTCGTGGTCGTCAACATCGATTATATTGCCATTGTCATCAACGTGCCAGTGCTTATTCTCATCGTGTTTCCATTTCTTCTTACCGCTAAGCTTAGGAAGTGCTTTCTCCTCCTTTATGCCGCAAACGTTGCAGGATCTGTACTCTTTACCCTCAGATGTGATTGTCGGCTCAACGAGAGTTTTCCACTCAGACCAGTCGTGTCCCTTCGGAGAAATCTCCTTTATATCTTTTCTTTCATCACAATTTCTGCAATGCACAGAATCCTCACCTTGCTCAGTGCATGACGGTGCAATATCAACAGTACGGGAATCCTCCCATTCGTGTGCAGGCTCTATAATTTCGGTCTGTTCGAAACCGCAATGGATACAAGCGTGTTTCTTAACGCCGTTTTCAGTACAGGTTGAAGGTGTTACTACCTCCCATTCGCCGTAGGTATGATCTGTAACGGGGATAACCGTTGAATCCTTTGTTGCGTCACAGCGTGAGCAATGGATGGATTTAGAGCCTTCGGTCGTGCAGGTAGGTTCCTTGTCTATCGTGTAATTCTCTTCCCACTCGTGAGCGTCCGGATCTATATCGGTATCTTCATATTCAGTGTATCCGCAGATCTCACATTTTCTTGTTTTCTGACCGCCTGCAACACAGGTAGAGTCTTTTGATACCGTCCACTCGCCGAATGAATGTCCTGTCGGTTCAATCTCTGTTACATCCTTTGTCGCATCACATCTTGAACAATGTATCGACTTTGAACCGGACTGTGTGCAAGTAGGCTTTACATCAGTTGTGTAATCAGCATTCCAATTGTGTCCGAGCGGTGCTGTATCACGTTCTTCTTCAAATTGGCAGACGGAGCAGATATGCTTTTCCTTACCGCCTGTTGTGCAGTCTGCCGACTTGCTTGCTTTCCACTCGCCGAATTTGTGTCCGTTCGGATCGCCGTTTTCAAACACGAGCGCTGTGTCATTCGTGTGTGCTCCGCATTCGCACGAATAGAAATACTTGGCAGGATTTACGCAATCTGCAGGAGCTGCAAGCGTATCCTCGTTTACGGTCTTTACATCAAATATATGATTTACTTTATTGATTTTTGCCTGACAGTTCTTACAAAGATTATAGTGTCCGGTAAGATCGGAATAATGCAGTTTACCGTCACTCTCGTGTTCAACCTTATAAGTCAGCGTGAAACGTGCCAGAGCCTTATCCTGAGTGCCTGCAGACGCATCCGCATAAGCGGTTCTGTCTGTTATAACGATGAAATCTTCGGTATAAGTTCCTGCGGCTAAATTGCTGTCGGGCTTAACTGTGAATGTTGCAGTTTCACCCTTTGCGATCTTTGAAGAGCCGTCATCGGCTGTACCCCATTCATTGCCGGCAGTGTATGATACTGTGAACGAAGAAGTATCGGTTATAGCACCGCTTGCTTTATTAAGGTCCGATTCCTTTACTACTCTGTACTTTGCTATAGAACCGCCCTCTGTGACTTTCAGCTTAAACATCAAAGGCGTTGCCGTACTGCCGTTATCAAAATCTGTACCGATGTCGACAGTTGACACAGGATTGTTTTCACTGTCTGTTACAGATATTTCAACATCTTTAAGACTTGCGTCTGCAGTCACGATAAGGTTGCGGTCAACAGAAAGTGCGATGAACTCACCTGTCGTGCTGTCAAACGTGTACATATTGTCAGGTACCGCATTACCGTCAGCATCTGTTACCGTAACACCTGAGAAACGGTATTCATCGGGATCGTTCAGTGCAAACGTAAACCTTGAAGAATCTCCTGCTACAGCAAAGACATTTCCGTCCGTTACGGTTGTTTCATTCGTATTATTTGCCTTTATGCAATAGGGCATTACATTTGTGCATGGCTCGCTGTCATCTATTATTTCACCGTCACCGATGCGGACAATATTAAGTCTGTTTGATTCCGATACTATTGTGTAGGCATCGGCAACATCGGTTAAAGCATTTCCGCCCGACAGCTTTATTTTATAGCCGGTTTCCGCAATGCACTTACCGCTTGCATAATCCAGCGTATATCCGGCACCGGAAGCAGGTGTGAACCTGCGGATAACACCGCCGTTCGTCTTTGTTATCTGTGCCGCACTGTCGGCTTTTGTGATACTGCCGTTTGTGAGTATCGTACCGTTATCGACAGACAGAGTACCTGCTACGGAAATATCGCCGTAGGTTTCAATAACAGTGCCGTCGGTTACCTTTGCCGTTCCTTTACCGATTATATCAAGCTTTGCATTTTCGTAACCGTTCACAGACAGGAGCTTAAAATCGCCAGAAGTATCGCCTGTATCGGAATCATCAAGCTTATTGACATTGAGAATACCGTTTACGGCATATATTCCGCTTACCGATGTTCCGTTATTTCCCGGCTTGCCTTTATAATTATCCTGCTGTTCAGACGGTACATTGGTATTTGTACCGGGGTTTCCGCCTCTGCCGGCTGTAACGTTAAGTCTGCCGCCATTAAGATACACCTTTGTATTATCGGTTATAGCCGCACTGCCGTTACCGCCGTTACCCCCAATGCCGTAATACTTTTCATTTGTATCGTAGTCAGTGTTATAACCTGCATCGCCGCCTTTACCACCATTGCCGCCGATAACAGTTACTGTGCCGCCTGCAACCGTGAACGACGAAACATTTACCGCAACTTTGCCGTCCTCACCGTTTTTTCCGTTAGCCTTATCGGAACCGCTATCCGTCGAACCCCACCCGCCATCATCGCCTGTGGCTCCGATAAAGCCAATAACACCGCTTGCGTTTTCACTCTCACTATAAAAAGTTATTGTTGCATCTGTGCCGGCAATGCCGTTCACTACACTTACCACTGCACCGTTCTTGAGTATGACATTTACATTTCCTTTGAGATCCAGAGGATTTGTTGTTGTACCGATACCAAAGTTACCGTCAGCCACATACCACGTTTCTTTACCGGCAATGCCCCATGCGGTATCAGTTGAAGTTATCCTTGTATAATCAGTTACCGTTCCGCTTACAACAGTACCGTCTGCAGACAGTCCGTAATAACTCACCGCTTCATCGGCAATTGCGTTGATTACTGTAAATGACAACGTGCCGACTGCAAGCACGGCAGATGTTGCTATGCCGGCTATGATTCTATTTGAAAATTTTCTTTTCATTCGTCTCTCCTTATCCGAGAAATTTTAAATAATGATATGCATTACTTATCTATCATACAATTGTAACATTCCATAAAGAGAATTTCAACAAATATGGCACGAACGGTCAAAAAATGGCGGCGAATGGTATAATTACCTTCGCCGCCTTACTATAATGAATGATTTACTTATCAAAACCGAGCAATTTCTTCGTTCCTGCTTTTTCGAGCGCAACTGTCAGAAGCACACCTGCTACAAGCCCTACAGCGCCCTGTATTGCGTTTCCGAAAATGCCTGCCGCCGCTGTTGCCACATTACCGTAAAGTATAATAGCATAAACGAAATAGCCTGCCACCATAATTATTTCTGCCACAGTGCCGCCGATTACCTTGCCGACAAGCGACTTGAAATAAGAGCCGTTCATAAAGCACTTTGCAATGTAGAATGCCGCTACTGCCATAAGTGCCTTGATTATCAGCGTTGCAGGCGCATAATAAGCATAACCTGTAAGCAGATCCGCCATCGCAGAGCCTATGCCTGCCGCCGCAACTCCCCACGGCGAGCCGATTAGCCATACCGATGTAAGCACCATTACATCACCGAGATTTACATAGCCCTTTGTGAGAGGCATAGGTATCTGTACCACCATTGTCGCAACACAGGTAAGTGCGGCAAGCACAGCCGCTGTAACCATTAATGTGAGATTTTTTGTCTTTACCATTTCTTTTGTCTTCTTTCTTTTGTATTTGGCTTATTTGCCTTTTTTCATATCATTAGCGGAGTAAACGACCTCCGCATAGATAGCCGCAATAATTCTGTAAAGCTCGACCGGTATCGTTTCACCGCTGTTGAGCATTACAAGAAGCGCCGCCGTGCTGTCGTCACGGTAAACGGGAACGCCGTTCTCGTCTGCGATATTTATAATCTTCTTCGCAAGCTCGCCAAGGCCGGACGCTACCACGACCGGAGCATAGTTAAGGTCGGGATTGTACTTAAGCGCCGCCGCAGCCTGCTTTCCTAAATTACGCTTGGACATTAAGACCCTTCCTCCTGTCAATTATTTTCGGGAAAACCTCTGTCAGCACATGAGGCTTTCTCAGCACCGCAGTTTCAAATTTTGCGGGCTTATAGCCGATATTCCTTATTATAAGGTCAATTTTATCGCTAAGCTTTTTTATCTTGAAGCCGAACTTTTCGGGATAAAGAAGCGACAGATTGATGTTTTCACCCAGTGCGTACATATCGACCTCAAATCTGCCTATTGATTCAACGTCAAAGGTCAGGAACAAGTGATAATTCTTCTGTCCGACAGGCGTGTTGTTGGGGTTGTTCTCGTCATTATCGACCCACAGCTCGCCGAACGCCTTTGTATCCTCAATCTGCAACGGCAGGATATAGTGTGCAAGAGGTGTGAATACACCCGGTGCATTGAGAAGGCTTTGCAGAAGATTTGACGCATTGAAATCGTCCAGTGACTGAATAGCCTCGTGATTTATATTCTTACCGATAAAATCGGTCAGCTTATCAAGAGTAGACGGTGCGGAAGGGATATTGCTAGAAGGCGGCAGTTCCTTACGCTGTGCCATCTCATTTACTATATTGGTGAAAAACTCAAAAAGCGTGTCACGCTGAGGTATATCCGGCATTTCACGGAGAATCTCGTTGAGATAATCGACAAGTGCCGCCATATCCTTGATTCCCTGAAAATCACGATGTACCGCAGGAATAATCTGTCGGCTGTCAGTGCCTGTCAGCATTGCCATTATTATATTCTTAAGTGTCTGCAATCCGGATTGTTTTCCTTCATCAAACGGAGATGTCAGAAACTCCAGTTTATCCCTGGACAAATCCAGCTCTGCAAGATAGCTTTCATCGGATAAATGTGACTTAATGAACAAAGACAGAGATAATTTTTCAGCTTTATTGTCAAAAATGCTTAAATAGTCTTGATTTTCGGACTGATTTAGTGTATTATTATAACTATCAGGAATATCCGACATCTCGCTGAGCTGTTTTTTGCTGAAAATCTTTTTAAGAAGATTTCCAAATGCAACAGACAGCTCCCTACGCATATCGTCAGACGGAATATATGCAAGGAGATTTGCAAAGCTCTCCTTGAGCATACCGTTGTTGGTGTTGTAGCGTGAAAGATTATGTATTATGAGCGGAATGAACGTCTGTGTTCTTTCATCGTTCAGAAGACTTGCGGAAACGTCCTTCAGCAGTGCGAGCGTTTCACTCTTGAGCGGCTCGAACATATCAGCCGCACTACTGCTCTTCCATTGTGAAGACAAATCGGAGAGCTTGCGGGAGAGCGACTCGTTCGGTGAAAAATATTCGGACAGGAATTTGAGATTTGCACCGAGTGCATTAAGTATCTCCTGCTTGTTTGACGAATAGTTGAGTGCTTTCAGGAGCTGACCGATACTTTCTTTTATATCGGGGCTTGTGGTGGTCTTCAGGATACCGTGGAGCAGCTTGTAAAACTCATCACCGCTGAACATCGTGTTCTGCTTTTCCTGGTTCTGAATCTCACGGACCAGCTTTTCGGGAGCAAGATAAAAGCTCTTGATAAGCTCATCCATATCGTCGTAAAGCTCTGTGTAACCGTTGATCATCGTCTGCTCGAGCAGATCCGAGCTTAACAGGTTCTTGAGCGTTTCGACCGCCATAGTGGGATCTTTTATCTGAACAGTAAGCGGAGCGAGATTCTTTCTGCCCATCATCATAGCGGCGGCGGAATCGTTATCCTGCGCCGTAGATGCTTTGATAGGCTGAGCAAGCTCGACCATATCAAACGGTTCTATATTACCGTCATACTGCCGGTTAGTGAACGAATAGCTCTTACTGTTGGAAACAGGAGCCGTAATCTGAGGAATGTTGGGCATATATATTTCCTTTCAGATGCACATTTTAAAGCCGTGCATCGCATTGCTTGACTTTAAGTTTAGCACATTTCAAGGGATTTATCAATATCAATCTTACGATTGCAAAATAAAAAAATCAGGGAAAGGCGGTTTTGTATATGGCAAAGGTTGAACCCGGCATGGAATCCATGCTCGAAATGTACATATTTGAAACCAATACGTTGCTTGAACAGCTCGATGAAATTCTTCTCAGAACAGAGGATGCAAATGTATTCTCGCAGGAGGATATCAACGAGATATTCAGAATAATGCACACAATCAAAGGCTCGTCTGCGATGATGGGATTTGAAAATCTCCAGCATCTTGCGCACAAGGGCGAGGATATGTTCTTTGTAATAAGGGAGAAGCCCGAAATTGCGAAGGACGCACATTTTGTATATGAACTTATATTTGAGGTTTCCGATCTATACAAGGCAGAAATCGAGTATATACAGAATTCGGGGGATGACGACTATACGCCTACCGACTTCTCGGAAACGTTCAAAAAGCTCGAAGACGCAACGGAAAGATTAAAAGCAATGGAAAGCGGTGCCGCTCCTTCGGAAAGCGCTCCTTCGGAAAGCGCTCCTTCGGAAAGCGCTCCTGCGGCAAAGAAGGAAGCATCTGCCGCTCCTGCAGGAAGCAACGTTGAGGGAAGCATGACCGTCCGTGTATTCTTCGAGGACGGCTGTAAGATGGAAAACCTCCGTGCTTTCCTTCTGCTGACAAAGATAAAGGATGTTGCCGAAGTTATCAGTTGTACTCCTCCCGATGTTGAATCCAATGCGGATACGGCAAAGGATATTGTCGAGAACGGCTTCCTTGTGACCTTCAAGGGCTTTGACGGCGACAATGATACGGTAATTAAAGCTATAGAAGGTGCAGTCAACGTTGAGTCTTACGAAATAATAGACACACCGTCTGCGGCATCTGCCGAAGAAAAGCCTGCTCCCGCACCGGTTAAAGAGGCTGCCCCTGTTGCCGCCCCTGCAAAGACGGAAGAAAAGCCGCAAGCTCAGCCTGCTCCTGCAAAGCCTGCCGCAAAGAGTGCGGTCACAAAGGCTCAGGAGGACATTAAAAAGGCTAACGGCGGTCAGAAGCATAGCCTTATCAGCGTAAACCTGTCAAAGCTTGACACACTGCATGATATTGTCGGTGAAATCATAACGACCGAGTCAATGGTAATAGCAAACCCCGATCTTGAGGGTCTTGAGCTTGAGAGCTTCTCAAAGGCGGCAAGACAGCTCAGAAAGCTGACAGATGAGCTTCAGGATACTGTAATGTCTATCAGAATGGTACCCCTTGCAGGCGTATTTCAGAAGATGGGCAGAATTGTCCGTGATATGAAGATAAAGCTGAACAAGGAAGCAGAGCTTGTTCTTGAAGGTGAAACGACCGAGGTTGACAAGAGCATAGTAGATAACCTGAACGATCCTCTTATGCACCTTGTAAGAAACTGTATGGATCACGGCATAGAGGACGATATAAATGTCCGCATTGCCGAGGGTAAGCCCGAAAAGGGTACTGTAAAGCTATCTGCAAAGCACTCGGCAGGTGAAGTTATCATCACCGTTTCAGATGACGGTGCAGGCATCAACTGCGAAAAGGTTCTTGAAAAGGCAAAGGAAAACGGACTTCTTACAAAGCCCGAAAGCGAATATACAACGAAGGAAATCCAGAACATGATTCTCCTGCCAGGCTTCTCGACCAATGATACGGTTACGGAATACAGCGGCAGAGGCGTAGGTATGGACGTTGTACGCAGTAATATCGAACAGTGCGGTGGTACACTTACCGTTGAAAGCGAAGAGGGCAAGGGTTCAAGCTTTATAATCAGAATACCGCTCACACTTGCGATAGTTGAGGGTATGAAGCTGAAAGTCGGCTCTACTATCTTTACAGTTCCGATCTCATCTATCAAGGAAAGCCTTATGGTTGCAAACAACCAGTTGCTCAACGATACAAAGCAGGGCGAAATGATAATGATAAGAGGCGTGTGCTATCCTATCCTTCGTCTGCACGAAAAGTTCAATATGCCTACAGAGGTCACGAACCTTGAGGACGGTATCCTGCTTCTTGTCGATGTCGGCGGAAAGAATGTCTGCCTGTTTGCAGATAAGCTGATAGGCGAACAGCCCGTGGTTGTAAAACCGTTCCCGAAATACCTCAGCCAGTACAATATCAAGGCGGAGGGTCTGTCGGGCTGTACCGTAATGGGCGACGGCACAATATCGCTTATAATAGATGTCAACAATCTTATCGGCTAAGGAAACGGAGGCTTTACTTTGTCAGAGAATTATAATGATAAATTACAGGAACTTCTGAACACGCAGAAGGCAATGGAGGACGCAAAGAAAGATCCTCAGAATACAGAAATAACTAAGGTACTGACCTTCTATATCGGCGAGCAGGTATACGGCATTGAAATACCCGATGTCATCGAAATCATAGAAGTACCGCCCATAACCGCCGTACCCGGTGTACCGTCTTATATCAAGGGCATAATCAATGTCCGCAGTAAGATCGTTCCCGTTGTGAACATAAGAAGCAGATTCGGCAAGGAAGAGATTCCTTTCAACGACCGCACCTGCATAATCATCGTTTCGACAGGTGATGTATCGGTCGGACTTATCGTTGACAGCGTTGCGGACGTTATTCCCGTAACCGAACAGCATATATCAAAGACACCGGAGCTTACCGGTGTAAACTCGAATAAATTTATCAAGTCCATTCTTGAAATGAACGATGGAATAAAACTCGTCCTTGACGTTTCAAAACTGATAGACGAACACGCAAGCGAAGAAATGAAGTAAGGCAGGTGAGCCGTAATGCTTAAAATAACAGATAATGAATTCAACCGTCTGGTATCATTCATGAGAGAGCGCTACGGCATAAACCTTTCTCACAAACGCACACTTATCGAGGGCAGACTCGGTAATATGCTTTTTGAGCGAGGATTCAAAAACTATGACGAGTATCTTGACTGCTGTATGAATGACAGAAGCGGTAAAGAGCTTGATGGTCTGCTTATAAAGCTGACCACGAATCATACTTATTTTATGCGTGAACCGGAGCATTTTACCTACCTTACAAGCACCGTTCTTCCGTTTATAAAGCAGGCCAACGCAAAAAGCAAAACAATGCGTATATGGAGCGCAGGCTGTTCAAGCGGAGAAGAAGCGTACACTACGGCTATGCACATAAGCGAATTTCTGGGCAGTGAAAAATCCTCGTGGGATACAAGGATACTCGCTACCGATATTTCGCTGAAAACGCTTGCAGGCGCTCAGAACGGAGTATATCTGGAAAGCGGACTTACGGATCTGCCACCCGGCTGGCTTGAGAAGTATTTTGACAGGATAGACAGCGAAAAATGTAAGGTAAAGCCGGCGCTTCGCAACGAAGTGATTTTCCGCACGTTCAATCTGATGGAGCCGATACCCTTTAAAAAAGCTCCGTTTGATCTGATTTTCTGCCGTAACGTAATGATTTATTTTGAAATGGAAACGAAACTGGCTTTAGTAAAGCGGTTTTACGATGTGTTAAGACCGGGCGGATACCTGTTCATCGGTCACGCAGAAAGTATTCCGAGAGATTCAACCGATTATGAATATATTAAACCTGCTATTTACCGCAGACCGCTTAAATAACGGCTTTGCACAATATGACGGCATAATGCCGCAGACGGAGGTGAGGTTTTGCCTCTACGCATACTTATAACAGGAACCAGTGCAGCTGTAAGTCAGGTCACGAAAACTATCATCGACCGCAGTCTGCATAACTGTAAATCTGAAATAGTTGACTATAAACAGCTTTCTCTTTCTGCCGAAAAAGCAGACTATGATTTTGCCGTTATAAACGATCTGATGGCGGATGTATATTATCGTCTGCCGTCGGCACTGAACGATGTTCCGTCGGTGCTCATAACCAATAATGACAGAATACTGACCGACCCGAAGCGATTCGGGCTTTTTGGTGCAATCAAAAACACAAGCGGCGGTGCGGCGGGTCTTGTTGCTTTTGAAAAAGAGCTGATAGCTATCATCAATAACGGCACTCATAATACGCTCGAGCGTAAATCTGCCGATAAACCGCACTTTGATAAAATCATGCAGTCGCCGGACGGTAGCGATCCTGCTGTTCTTTTCAAAAAAGCGACAGCGCCGCAGAAAAGCAAGCGGAGCGATATAATCAGACCTTACAGCAAAAGCGGTAAGATTGAAATGATAGCGATAGGCGCAAGCACGGGCGGTACAGACGCCATAATAGAAGTTGTGCAGGATCTTCCTGCGGATACTCCGCCTATCGTAATAGTACAGCATATGCCTGTCGGATTCACGAAAATGTACGCCGACCGCCTTGACCGCATATGCAAGATGAACGCTAAAGAAGCCGAAAACGGCGACAGACTGCGACAGGGCCTTATAATACTCGGACACGGCTCGGAGCAGCTTGAAGTGCACAGGGACTCAGGTGGGTTATATGTTACATCCAAGCCCGGTGAAAAGGTTTCGGGCCACTGCCCTTCTGTTGATGTTTTGTTCAGTTCTGTAGCAAAGGTTACAGGAAAAGGAACTATAGGTATAATTCTCACAGGCATGGGACGTGACGGTGCTTCAGGTCTTGCCGAAATGAGAAAATCCGGCGCATATACGATAGGTCAGGACAAAGATTCCTGTGTTGTATATGGTATGCCGTGTGTTGCTTTTGAAGAAGGCGCAGTCATAAAACAGGCTCCGCTTTCTGATATAAAGAATATTATAATAGAAATGTTATAATGGCAAATTACCGGGAATAAGGAGAGAAAAATGTCAACAGCAAAGAAAACCCTTTCTGTCATTACAGCCGTAGCAATTTTTGCAATTGCGGCTTTGATGACGATGTGTGTTACTCAGGTCGCATCAGCGGCAGAGATGAACGGTAACACAGCAACAGAGCTTGTAAGCTTCATCGGCACAGGCTGGAACTTAGGAAACACCCTTGACGCTACAGGAGGCGGAAACAGCCTTTACAGCGAAACGTCATGGGGAAATCCGAAAACAACAAAGGCGATGATAGATGCCGTAAAAGCACAAGGCTTCAACACAGTAAGAGTACCTGTATCGTGGGGCAACCACACGACCGGCGACAACTTCACTATCGACTCTAAGTGGCTTGCAAGAGTAAAAGAAGTTGTAGACTACTGCATTGATAACGATATGTACGTTATCCTGAACATTCACCACGACACATCCACACAATACTACTACCCTTCATCTACATATAAAACACAGTCGGTGAAATTCGTAAAATCAATATGGACGCAGGTAGCGAAATATTTCAAGGACTACGACCAGCATCTTGTATTTGAAACGCTCAACGAGCCAAGACTTGTCGGCACAGGCGATGAATGGTGGTTTCCTGTAAATAATCCCAACAGTGCGGTTCTTGATTCGATCAGTGTAATAAACACACTCAATCAGACAGCGGTTGACGTTATCCGTGCGGCTGGCGGCAAAAATAACGACAGATGTATAATGGTTCCGGGATACGGTGCCTCTATAGACGGCTGTACAACATCAACTTTCAAATTACCGGATGATTCTACGCCCAATCGTCTTATCGTGTCGGTACACGCATATACACCTTATAATTTTGCTCTTAACGCAAACGGCACGGCTGAATTTACGAATAATCTGAAAAATGAAGTGGATTATCTGTACAGCACAATAAAATCGCATTTCATTGATAAGGGTATCCCTGCAATAATCGGTGAAACCAGTGCCTCCAACAAAAACAACACGGCTGAACGTGTAAAGTGGGCGCAGTATTATATGGGCAAATCCGCTGAATACGGTGTACCTTGTATGCTGTGGGATAACAATGTGTTCAACGGCAGTGACAAGGGCGAATGCCACGGTCACCTCAACCGTTCAACACTCGGCTGGTATGATAAGACTTTTGTTGATGCTGTAATAAAGTACGGCAAGAAGGAACAGATACCCGAAAAGCTGACTCCTCCCGCAAGTATTACCAATTGCACAGCAAGGCATAAAACCAGCACAGAAATTTTCATCAATTGGGATGAAGTTGAAGACGCCGATGGATATATTACCGAACAGTACAAAGGCGGTAAGTGGGTACAGATAAATGACAGTGAATATCCTGCGGTCGATTTATACGATCTGAAACCGGATACGGTTTACACATTAAGGATAAGGGCGTATAAAACCCAAAAGGGAATCTATGCCTACAGCGATTATGTACGCTTTGCGGCAAGAACTGCCAAGCTGGTCGTTAAAAATGTTACTAACTTCAAGGTAAAATCAACTACAACAAACTCAGTTACGTTACAGTGGGATAAATGTGAAGGTGAAGTCGGTTACTTCATTGAACGATACAAGAACGGATCGTGGTGCGATATAGCAGAGCTTCCTGTTGACACAACAAGCTATACTGAGAAAGGCCTTATAAACGGAACGACCTACTCATTCAGAATCAGGGCGTACCGATACAGTGATACAGTGTTGACCGGATTATATTCGAATGTTGCAGGTACCACCACACTTGCAAATGTTACGGGCTTTGCAAAGCAATCCTCTACAGATTCAAGCATTACTGTAAAATGGAACAGGAATTCATGCGCTACAGGATATGTGCTTGAACAGTACACAGGTGGAAAGTGGGTACAGCTTACAAAAACAGCGTCAAACACCAATACCTCGTACACTGCGAATAACCTGAAGGCAAGCACAACTTACACATTCCGCATCAAAACGTACAAGACGGTAAACGGTAAAACCACCGAAACCGCTTATATAAGACTTGCTGCGGAAACATCCGCACCGAGCGTTACGAATGTAACAGGCTTTGCGAAGAAATCTGTTACCAAAACGACCGCTACTCTGATGTGGAACAAAAACACAACCGCTACAGGCTATATTGTCGAACAGTATAAGGGCGGCAAGTGGACTCAGATAGCTAAGACAACAAGCAACAGTACACTTACCTGCACTGCAAAAGGACTTAAGGCAAACACTACTTATACGTTCAGAATCAGAGCATATAAGACCTCCGGCAGTTCAACTGAGTACAGCAGCTATGTAAGAGCGGCGGTAACTACCGCTAAGTAAAACGCATCCCCCGATTTTCAAAGTCGGGGGATTTGTATATCCGAAAATAAGAATGACCTCTGCTTTTGCAAAGGTCATTCTTATTTTCTGAGCAGTTTTTTATAGATAAATCCGGTCACAAAGCCGGGAATAATAAACAGAATTATCTGGCTTGCACAAGGAATAAGGAAATCCATAAAACCGGAAAAGCCCATCTTCCTTATCCTTTTTCTGACCGCAATAAAGCTCTTTGTATTACGCCAGTTGCGTCTGCGGTTCAGATTTCCTGCTGTTACCCTGTAGCGTACAAGTACTTCGGGAATGTTTGCAGCTATCGCACCGCCAATCAGCATACGCACCATAAAGTCATAATCTTCACAGCGTTCAAGCTCCTCGCAGTATCCGCCGATCGACTGTGCAAGCGATTTTTTATATACAAGCGTCTGGTTATTGAATGGCGCTCTGCGTTTTGCGAATTTTCTTATTGCTTCATTTTCTGTCGGCGGTTTTCTGACAGCAATATCATTACCTGTATTGCTGTCGAATTCCTGAATATAACTGCCGAGTATTGACACCTCAGGGTGTTGTGCAAGATATGTCATCTGCTTCTCCGCCCTATTTTCAAGGCATATATCATCGGAATCCATCTTCATTATATATTCATTCTTACAAATAGCAAGCCCTGTGTTAGCACATTTTGCCGTGCCGCCGTGACTTTCAAGGCGATGTATCTTCAGCTTACCGCCGAACTTTTCGCTGTATTGCTCAAGCACTCCGTCAAGCTGTTCATTAAGCCCGCCGTCGCATACAACAACTATCTCATCCGCAGGATAAGTCTGTATATACAGGCTTTCAAGACTCTGAGCGAAAAACTCAGGGATCTCACCGCTGTATACTGACATAAGGACGCTGTACGGCTGTAATTCTGCTTTATTTTCCATACAATTTAGCCTCCTTTGTCTTTGTAAACGCTTACATTGATTTTATCATACCTATAATAAAAAGTCAATCAATACCCGTAATTTTTATCGTTTTTTCTCTTTGCTGTCATATTATCAGTCGAAATAGAGCGCATTACGATAGTCGACTTGTCCTGTAAATGCGTCATAAATTATATTTTCGCAGTTTTTTGTACTGATAAAATACTCCGTAACGTATGCAACGGGAATGAATCTTCCGTCGGATATAAGCTGTTTTTCCGCCTGTCTGCACAGCTCATATTCCTCCTTCTCATCCTTCGCCTGCGATGCTTTTTCGAGCAGTTTCGAATAATCGCTGTTCATAGCACTGTATTTGTTCACGTTACCCGTAAAGCTGTTAAGATAAGTCTCAGGGCAATTATAACTGCCGTTAAGACGTGTCAGCGCCAGCGTATAATCGCCGTTTTTCAGCTTCTCGTCATATTCGCTTTCGCTGATATACGATATACTGCAATACATTCCGAGCTTTGCCTGCCACTGCTGTAAAATGCCCTTTACCGATTCGCCTATTTCTTCGTCACGGTTTTCTACAGCGATTATATTGACGCTGTACAGATCTGCCTTGTCGATATTGGCACACGCACTCTGATATGCCGTATACGCCTTTATCTCATCGGGCTTTACCACTGCCTTGCCACCCACAACATCACGATAGCTTCCGAGCGAATTTTTTACAGACGGAGGTACCGCTCCATCAGCAACGGTATATCCGAAAGGCATTTCAAGCTCTGCGGTATCGGTCGCATACAGTAAGGCGTAGCGGAGCTTATCGCTCCTGAATATCGAATTTGATGTGTTCATTGTAATGCCGTAAACGGCGGTCGAGAATTCGTCATAGATATAATTTTTGTCAAGATAGCTCTTTGCCTTACTGCCCGAAAGAACGATGCTCTGCGATGTTCCGTCGGTGAAATCAGTAATATGATTATCTTCAATGAAGAAGTTAAGTCCGAGCGGAGTTACCTCGTCATGCTCATTATACTTGTCGCTGTAACGAAGAACGAGGTTATTGTTATTGTTGCTCCATGCGTCATAATTCCACGTCTTAACATAAAACGGGCCGTTTGATGGAGTTCGCTCTGCGTCAAGACCGTATTTGCCCTGTGCCTTTATAAAATATTCTTCGTTGCAAGGCATAGCCGCCGGCATAGCAAGAAGCATCGCTAATGACGGCTCTGTATATTGCAGTTCTATTGTAAGCGAATAATCCCCCTGCGCCGTAACTCCGAGCTGTGACAGGTCTGTGATTTCTCCGCTGTTTATCTTATCGGAATTTTTTATGCAGAAATATTCCGATGCCTTCGGCGCTCTGGTTTCCGGCAGGAATAATCTTCTGAAGCCGAAAACAAAATCGGCGGCTGTGACCTTCTTGTTGTAGCCGTTTACGTCTGTCCAGTATCTGTCCTGCTTCAGTTTGAAGTTATATGTAAGCCCGTCATCCGAAACGGTATAGCTTTCAGCCATTGCTTTTTCCGCATTGCCGTCCGCTCCGATCCTGAACAAGCCCTCGAACACCGAGCCGATTATAAGATATGATTCCCTATCCGAAGCGTATTGAGGGTCAAGGCTTCCGGGATTCGATGATATATCATAACCGAACACATATCCCTTGCCGTCATCCTCTTTACACGAGGTGAAAAAAGCACAGCATAAGCACAGCAAAAACGCAGAAATGCGAATTGTCGTTCTTTTCTTCATCACAACTCCTTAATTACAACACTACCCGTTTCCAGTGATTTCTTGCAATCAATTATCCTCTGATTGCGGCTTCCTTTGAAATGCAGTTCAAGGCTTCTCTGGGCAAGTATAAATTTGCCGTCAACCAGTATATCCACTACCGACAGCAGATTTTTAACATCCTCGTCCGTCTTTGATTTTTCAACAAGCTGTTCAAAGGTAAAGCCGGTATATGCCATTATATCAAGCTTTGTGTTCTCCTTTATCCTCTTTGCAAGGTCATATAACGGCGCAGGCTGGCAGAACGGCTCTCCGCCCGAAAAAGTAACACCCTTCAGCAGAGGATTTTCCGCAATGTGATTATATATCTTGTCGGTATCCGCAAGTCTGCCGCCGCTGAAATCGTGCGTTTCGGGGTTATGACAGCCCTCGCAGTGATGCGGACAGCCCTGCGTAAATATTGTATATCTTATTCCCGGTCCGTCTACAATAGACTCGCTGACCGTACCTGCTATTCTTATAAGCATTGTATCACGTTCCTTTTTAAGTTATCCTATTTATTATAGCCTTATTCGGATAAAAAAGCAATAGATTGAAAGCGTTTCCCTGTTTTTTCAGATAAAAATAAAGTGAGCAAATACAAAATTGCCCACTTTAATTATATAATCTTCGAGATAATTCACGCCGATTCGCCTTTACCCTGCTTCTCTTTGCACTCACTGCATATACCCTTGATGCTTATCTCGTACTCGGTAACATCAAAGTCATACTTTGTGCGTATCTTATCGTTAAGACACATCATTTCACCAAGTTCCACATCAAAGACCTTTTCACAGCAGCTGCATATCATATGAAAATGCGGATCTGTCCTGCCGTCAAAACGTACGCTTCCGTAAGAGCTGCATATTTTCTTCAGTATGCCGTGTTCCGCAAGCTGATTGAGATTACGGTAAACTGTACCGAGGCTTATTTTAGGATAACTGCGTCTGGCTATATCGTAGACCTGCTCGGCGGTAGGGTGGACAGGATTTGAAACAACGATATTCATTATGCAATTTCTCTGTTGAGAATAATTCATACTGCCCTCCTGTCAGGTATAACTCTCGTTATCCGTGACCCAATGACGAACTCTCAGAGGAATACCAAGCCCCTCTGCAAGCTCCTTGCACTGCTCAATCTGCTCAGGCTTTATTATATCAACCACGGTAAACATAACCTCAGGCACGATAGTTTTTACCGTTGCGGCAAAATTAAGCATAGAATTGAATGACGGAAGCCCGAACTTAGGACGTGAGACCTCAAGATAACTCTCAGGGTCTGGAGCGTTAAGGCTTATGGAAATACAATCTATTATATATCTCATCTTGTATGAATCAAACGCAGGGTTGATAAAATCAACAAGTCCGTTTGTGTTGATACGGATCTTCATATCGGTAGTCTGCTTTACATACTTTGCAACCTCAAGCAGAACATCGGCACGCTCCATAGGCTCGCCGTAACCACAGAAAACAAGCTCGTGAAGTCCTGTCTTATCAAAATCGTCAAACGCCTTGATAATTTCTTCATAACTCGGCTCATGCTCAAGCCACAGGCTGTCATTATCCGCAACGCTGTCGCCGTTCTTTCTTATGCAGAAAACGCACGAACACGGACATTTGTTTGTTATATTAGCATACAGCTTACCTTCAAACTCATAGAATATCGTCATATTACACCTCCGTGGATAAACTGATAATCTTTCTCACATTAGTATAACATAACGCTGAAAATTAGTCAATAGCTAAATCGGCATTTTAATGCGAAAAATCGCCATCCGCAAAAAATTATATCCTGTCATATATTTCATTTGCTTTTAAAGAAGTAAATGACAAAGGGAAGTATACGCCTGAAGTCCGGCTCTCCTTCATTGTTATCAATACACGGTTACAGCAGTTGTAATAAGCACTGTCGCTGTCTTTCAGACGCTCTACATAAGGTGCGGCTCCTTCAGACAGCATAGCAAGGCTTCCTGTATCTGTTTCAGCAATTTCACCGCTGAGATAGCTTTCAACATTGTACTGAGCTATTCTTGCGTCAGGGTCGCAAAAACACAGTGCACCGAACATTACGGTAAACGATATGAAAAGCGTTGCCACTGTTTTCATACCGGGGAATATCTCGTGCAGAATCAGCACAAGGAAAACTATGCCGAGCAGTATCATAAACCACGATGTATAGAATCTAAGCCCGGTAAGCCCATATTCGCCGATATACATTATCATCTTTGACATTGCACTGCATATCAGAAGTATAGTGGTAACGCCGAATACTGCCGAATATATTCTTACGGCAACGGGCTTTCTGCCGTTTTCGTTTCTCTTTGCAAGCACACCCGCAAGAAATATTACCAGAAGGTCAAGCACAGCCACTCCGCACAGCTCAAAAAAGCCTTGTCTGGCATATCCGCTGTAGCTGTAGCCGTCGGGAAGAACTCCGCCGAATGCACTCAGATAGTAAGGCAGTTGGCAAGCGAAGAACAAGAGGTAGATAAGTATAAGCGGTGTCAGCGCAGAACATATTGCGACAGCAGGCACCTTTGCCGCTCTCCCTGTGTCGCCTGTCATTTTGCGCTTTCTGCCTTTCGCACCGCTCATTGCTCCGAACAGCAGAAACGACAGCGGTATGCTTACCGCAAGAATTATTACGTTGCTGAAAAAGTTGTCGAAAAATCCGCCGGTTATACCTGATAACAATCTTCCGAATTTATCATCGGCGCTCGAAAGTGCCGTACACGCTATAATCACGGCAGGAATCGAGCAAAGCACTCCGAGCAGAATATATAACGCTGTTTTGCTTTTTTCTCCTTTTTCCTTATTTGCAAAAGGAACAGCCACGCACTTTGGTGCTGTGGAAAAGTTTGCAAACGGCAATGCGAATACAGCCTCGCATATTTCCCTTAAGAATCCGTCCGAAAACAGCGGTTTTGAGGTTATAAAGCTGTAAGCAAAGTAACAGAGCAGTATTGCGGCATATACCCACGACAATAATCGTACAAGCCCTGTCGACGAAAACACAGGAACAGCACAGAACAGTATCACACAGCCGAAAATCGCCCATTGTGAAGCGGTCGGCTTTTTACCGATATATATCACTGCCATAACCGCAAGGGTCGCCACTATAACGTGATACCAGCCCGACGCTATAACCTCTGCAAACGGGAATATTTCTCCCTCGGTAAAGAACAGCTTCAGTGTTATAAAGCCGATTATAACGGTCATCACAGCGAATATGAAGTCACGTATGCCGTATACTTTCTTGGCTTCGGGCGGACCTTGCAGCTGCCTTTGAGGCTGTACGAACTGCCCGTCTGCCCTGCCGTATACATTCACCGGCGGAACGTTACCGCACTGCTCCGGGTTTTCCGCATAATTATAGTATTCATTCATTTTCTCCACCGCCTTTATAGCACAGAATATCTCCGGGCTGACACTGCAGCACCTCACATATCTTTTCAAGCGTTGAAAATCTTATTGCCTTTGCCTTACCCGTTTTCAGCACCGATAGATTTGCAGGCGTTATGCCTATTGCGGCGGCAAGCTCGTTGGATGAGATTTTCCGCTTTGCCATCATTACATCAAGATTTATTTCAATTGCCATATCAGTACCTCACAGCTCATATAGTAAAGTCGTTCTCTTCCTTTAATATGATTGCCTGTTCAAAGACGTTCTTTATAACACGCAGTATCAGTCCGAAAAATGCCGCCGCTATAACCACAAGCCACGCAAACGCTCTTATAAAGCTGAAATAGATAAAGATAACACTTACGGCAAAACAGCAATACGATATAAGCCGTAATATTTTCACGTTGGCGGGTATGAACACCTTGTCGTGCCTGATATTTGACAGCAGACGGTCAAGCGCCGTAACTATCACAAGTGCTACCGCCGCCGCAAGATAAAGAGTGATTATCATAGGCAGATACACCGACCTTCCTGTCAGTGCGATGATACCGTTATCATAGACACGGACAATTAAAGGTGCAAATATACAGCATACGATTATAAGCACGAATACCGCCTTTACAAGTATTGAGGTTGTCATTACAGAATAATTTTGTTTTTTCATAATACCGCCCTTTCCTGACGCATTTATCGTTTTTTGTTATCTGTATTTTATCACACCGATTTCCGTTTGTCAATAGATTTTTATCGTTTTTCGATAATTTTTTATTGCAAAATAAAAAAGAGCAGGTGGATTTACCTGCTCTTTGGGCTGTCAATTATATCTTTTCCTCGCTGTACGCTTTTTTACCGAGTATAAGTGTACAGGTATACTCTCCATTCTTTTCCGACTTTTCAAACCTTCCCGAATAGATCTGGGCTATATCGCCGAGTATCTGCTGTCCGTAGCCGTGAAGCGAGGAATCGTCCTCTCTTGAAATCTCAACACCCGATACATAATTCCTGACGGTTATATAAACGCTTACCGAATCGCTCACCGCATCGACATTGATGATTTTCTTGTCGCTGTCTTTTTCCGTGAAGCCACGCTCCG
>ENA-OZSP01000102-OZSP01000102.1-human-gut-metagenome-genome-assembly--contig:-NODE-102-length-26643-cov-14.514405_pt1 | contig 26643 bp, 23 predicted proteins | sample MGYA00243282_ERZ653973 | MGnify/ENA primary metagenome ERZ653973 (study PRJEB26926, sample SAMN06164457) | human gut metagenome | biome: ENVO:00009003; feature: ENVO:2100002; material: ENVO:00002003... | reverse complement strand
ATGGACGCACCTCTGGTGCACCAGTTGTCACGCCAGTGGCACAGCTGGGCAGCTAAGTGCGGATCGGATAAACGCTGAAAGCATCTAAGCGTGAAGCCGTCCTTAAGATAAGATATCCCACTTTTAAGTTAAGACCCCTTGTAGACTACGAGGTTGATAGGTCTAAGGTGTAAGTTGTGTGAGCAATTTAGCCAGCAGATACTAATCGGTCGAGGGCTTAAACCTAATGAGAATATATGTTTTGTTTTTGGTTCGTTATTCAATTTTGAGGGAATATCCCTTAAAAGTCGGTGTTGATTGTGATGAGGTTCCACCTGTTCCCATTCCGAACACAGTAGTTAAGCTCATTTACGTCGAAAATACTTGGCGGGTGACTGCCTGGGAAGATAGATAGATGCCGACATAAAGAAGAAAGCACAGTTCCTGTGCTTTCTTTACATATTCCTCCTTAGCTCAGTCGGTAGAGCGCGTGACTGTTAATCACGATGCCGTTGGTTCAAGTCCAACAGGGGGAGCCATTCAAGCACTGCAGTCGCAGTGCTTTTTTTGTTGTCCGAAACGCTTAATGCTGAGCATCGAAGTCGGTGGCAAAGGCTGAGAAGTGCCACAGGTGTCGGACGAAGCGAACAGGACTTGGCACAGCGGTAGGCTTTTTGCAAGAATACGAACAGAAAAAGACGGGAACCGCAAGAGAAAGCGTGACACGGCTCATGATGGTGTTGGTTCAAGTCCAACAGGGGGAGCCATTCAAGCACTGCTCAGGCAGTGCTTTTTGTTGCTTGAAACACGCTTAAAGCTGAGGGGCGAAGTCGGTGGCAAAGCCTGTGAAGCGCCGCCGGTGGCGGAAGAAGCAAACAGGGTTTGGCGCAGCGGTCGGCTTTTTGCAGGAATAAGAGCAAAAAAGGCGGGAACCGCAAGAGAAAGCGTGACACGGCTCACGATAGAGTTGGTTTAAGCGTGGCAGAGAGAACTGGACGAATTGAAAAAATCCGCCGAGGTTGACCGTGCTAAGGTTGAGAAGATGGGCGATGATGTGGCTGTTATGGAACGCTGATTTATAATGTTCAGCGACTTACGAATTATGAAGAAAAACAGAATGAAATTCAGCGCAGGCGGTCTACTGAATTGGAATAACGATAGAAAGGCGGTGATAACAATGGCTGTTTGCGATATTCCTGATTACGAATTTGAAAACCTCGCACGAAGCTTTCTGCCTGCAATGCAGAAATATTTTTCAAGCGAGGAGGGAATGGCGGCTTATGAAAAGTGGCTGTCAGAACAGGAAGAAGAAACTTTAGAAACAGAAGAAGCAAAAGCAGCCTGAAATATAATTTGGATTTGGGGACATAGGTCTTTATTCAGACTATAATTTTATGCCCGATGGGCAGAGACAATTTTTGCGAAAGCAAATCCTTGCCTAAGTATCTTTATTATACCGTATTCCACGGATATATACATTGATTTTATAAGAAATATATGGTATAATGTAAGATATTGGGGTGAGGATATGATAAGAATAGCTGTTTGCGATGATTTTAAGGATACAGTCAATCAAGTGAATGGGTATTTGTCTGAATACCAACAGCTTAGGAATCGAAAGCTCGATATTAAATCTTTTTTCAACGCAGAGGATCTGTGGGAATATTTAAGGAAAAATCGCTGCGATCTGATAATCCTTGATATCGAGCTTGTTAAGATGAATGGCGTGAAACTTGGACATCTCATTAGAACGGAACTGAAAGATAATATTATAAAAATTGTCTACATATCAGCCAAAAACTGTTATGATCGGCTACTTTTTGATGTACAACCTCTTAATTTCCTTCAAAAACCCATAGACAAAGAAAAGCTGTTTAAAATGATTGACTTGACCATACAGCTTTCAAACAATAATGAACGGTTCTTTACATTTGAAAATAAGCAGGGGGCATTTAGAATAAAATTTAGTGATATACTGTACTTTGAGAGCTTTGACCACGATATAAAAATCGCAACAGCAAGCGGAAACTATGAATTTAAATCCACTTTGTCGGAAGTAATGAAGCAGCTATCCAATTCGAGATTTTTACAAGTGCATCGTTCTTACATTATAAATTACAACAACACAAGCCATATTAAATATGAAGAAATAACCATGTCGAACGGCGACAAAATACCTGTCAGCAGAGACAGGCGTAAGGAAGTACGGAAAATCATATCCGAGTGGGAAGGAGTAGGGGTAGGAATATGAATGAGTTTATGCTATACACGTTAACCTATCTGTTTTCACAGGCATTGGGAATATATTCAATCTATAAACTGGTGAGAGCATTTTTTGAAGAATGCATAGTAAAAAGATGTGTTGAAGTGAGCGCATTTGTGGGATACTATATATTGAGTTCCTTAATATATCTGATATTAAACATTCCAATAGCAAATTTTGCGGTGAATATTATATCGGTTTTCTTGCTGACGTTTATGTATTCCTCATCGATTAAGAAAAAACTCCTTGTAGATGTTTTGGCTTACATTTTTATGGCAGGTGCGGAAACATTGGTTGTGTCTTTAACAGGACACCTCAATTTTTCTATTGTTGAAAGAAATGATTATAATTCAATATTTGGCATAGTTGTTATAAATATTTTGAAATATGTAGTATCAATGATGGTCAGCGGATTTAAGAACATAAAGAGCGGTAACACGTTATCGTTAGTGTATTGGGTATCACTTTTAATCATGCCGATTTCATCTTTGTTTATGCTTGTGGTGATTTTCCAATCCGCAGGGATTGCCATATATAAAATCACACTTTCAGTTGCCGCCGTGTTGATTATTAATTTCACTGTTTTTTTCTTATTTGACAGACTGGCAAAATCATATCAGGAAAAACAAGAAAAAGAGTTTGTGGAACAGCAGAACAGATATTATGAGAATCAACTTGAACTTATAAATGCTTCTCTTGAAAATTCAAGTATTCTGCGGCACGATATGAAAAATCATTTGCAAGCCATATTTACCGATATTAAAAATGGAAATATAAGCGAAGCCCAGCGACACATTTCTGATATAACTGACGTCTATAATTCAGAGGTGGAAATAATACACACGGGTTATCCCGCAATTGATAGCATAGTCAATTTCAAACTGCAAGCCGCAAAGAAGAACGAAGTGAAAGTCAATGTCAGCTCCACTCTTCCGCAGGGGTTGAACATTTCCTCTTTTGATTTAACCGTTATCTTTGGCAACTTGATAGACAACGCTTTACAAGCGGTTTCGCTTGTTCCAGAAAACAAATTCATAGATTTAGCCTTACACTATTCCAAAGGAATGATGCTGATAAAGGTCTCCAATCCCTTTATCAATGAGATAAAAAAATCTGGCGACAAAGTAATAACCACAAAAAAGGATAAGAAAAATCATGGATATGGATTGACAAGCGTTAAAGAAGTTGTTGAAAAATACGACGGAACGATCGACATTATCCCTGAAAACAGCATTTTTACTGTTACAGTTGTTCTTTATGTCGATTAAACTATGCAGGCTCGTGGTAATAACCCCATGAGCTTGTTTTTTTACAGTTCACGTTCGATTTATATACAGTTCACGATTTACTCATTGAAAAATCAGCCGTTTTATATAGAATAATGTTAGGCAAGTTATGGAATGCTTGTCAAAACAGAAAGGACGGTTTCGTTATGAAAAACCAAAAAGCAATTACCAAAGCAATAGGCATTAAAAAGGCGATTGCAGCTGCCGCTAAAATGGCTACATCTGCTAATGTTAATTCGACATGTATGCTTTTTGCCTATCAGCCGAAGCTGCCTAAAGATGCAAAAAAGCTCCGTAAGTTCTGATTATGGAACTTTTAGCAAGGCTGGCGGGCAAAATCGGAAACAATCTTGTTCATAGCGGCGTGATCAAAGAGGAAGACGCGGAGATATACATATACGGTATAAATCAAATACTGACATCTGTGCTCAACGTGTTTTCCGCTTTGATTATCGGATTGATTTTCGGTGTGTTTCCTGAGATCGCGGTATTCATGGCGGCTTATATTCCGCTGAGATCGTTTGCGGGCGGATATCATGCCAAAACGCCTTTGAGTTGTTATGTTTTTTCTGTAATAATGCTGATTGTCGTTTCAATCGGTTTGAAATATCTACATTTAGCGGATTGGGTATACTATGCCGTTTTGGTAGCAGCAACACTTGTTGTGCTTGTACTATCTCCCGTTGAGGATAGAAACAAACCGTTAGATGAAATAGAGCAAAAGGTATACAAAAAACGGACGATGAATATTGCGGCGGCAGAAGTTATGGTATGTCTCGCACTTAAATTTGTGGGGTATGATAATCTGTTCGTTGCCGTGGTATATTCGTTTGTTGTGTTGAGTTTTATGCTTGTTGCCGGAAAAGTTAAGAACCATTGGTCTATTGCTCCTTGAAGTAGAACTTAGCTGAAGGTAGGCAAGAATGAGAATTTAAACAAGGGTTAAAGTAAAAAAGGTTTTTGGGTTGATCATTGCCGAATTTTGCAAAAGTCTTAAGCACTATGAATGAAAGAAAGGTTGTGTATTATGTTTAGCAAATTAAAACATCGACTTGACAGGAAAAGCAAAAGGGTGGTTGCGCTGTTGGCAACGGTTACACTGCTTTGTGGCTTCACTGGATGCAATAAAAACGAAACGGATAACTCCGTTCCCTTAAGTTCTTTAAGCATTCCACAAAGTGTTTCCACTGATAAATCGGAAGTTTCGCAAAGCTCAGAATTCAATTCCGATGTTTCAAGCGAAGAAAACACAAGTCTAATTAAACCCGAAATTGTAATGGATGGAAATCTTATTACATTGCCATGCAAGGTTGAAGAAATTGATGGCATTACAATTGACAGGGAATATTCCTTTGCGGTAGTGTCTGCAACGGAAAATGTTGATGAATACAGTACGGCATACTTTTACTATAACGGGAAGCGCGCCGGATTGATCAGACTAGACGGTGACTGTTCAGAAAAAGCTGATTTAGGCAAAGAAACTGTGGTGGGAATAGATTTTTATGATAACATCCCTGTCTATTGCTTTGGTTTAACTTTTCAATCAAAACGTGAGGACATTATTGCTATGCTAGGAAATCCAGATAATGCCGGTGACACATTATTGGGATACTACATAGATGGAAACCCGGCAGATCACATTGATTTTGACCTAGATTCAAACGGTAAAATGATTGCTGTGAGAATTTATTTGGGATTGACTTGATTTTTAGGAGGTAATTTTTATGGGACAAAAAGAAGAAAAATACATCAATGACTTGTTGAATGGACTTTATGGCGTAGAGGGTTCATTTACACAGCCTGCAATATTTGAGGCAATTAAGGGAGCAGGTGCTATCCTTACGGCAGTTACTGATCGCACGGAATTCAACTTTGCTGGAAATGGTATTGTCAAAGCTTGGAATGTATATGATGTTTTTAAGGACTTTTCCGAAATCGGGAGAGCAATAAATGAACACAATAACGGCGTAATTACTGACGAAGTGGCACGCGCACGTATTACCGGTCCCCTTATGGATGCACTTTCAAGAGGAATTGGCTCTGTTGATTGCCTTGGCGGACTTGGTACATACCTTTCGATGGTTTTGTCTGTCGGTTCTGTATGTTTAAATACCGGAACTAAAATAATAAGTGACCACCTTGCCGAGATAGAGAAATATTCAAAGCTTCTTGACCCCAATTACAACGAATATGAAGAAAATTATAATAACATGAAAAATTCCTTGGTTGAATGTGGTGCGACATTAGAACAAGCCCAGCAGTTTGTGGATTACTACAGAACAATTGAGGCTGCCATGAAAGAAGCGGGTTATGACACACAAGGCATAGGTGGTGAATTGGACAAATACCAAGAGGCGATAAATGATGGTTGGGAAAAATATGCCGATTACCAAGAGAAATTTGACAATGCACCACCATATGCAAATCCAGATGATACAGCTGACGATGGCGTGGGTGGTGCAGCGGGTGATACTGGCAATGCCGAAGGCGCAAAAGTTGATCCATTAATCCTTGATCTGAACAAGGACGATTTTGATATCGAAACCAAAAAATTCGGCGCACACTTCGACCTCAATTGTGACGGCTTTGCGGAGAAAATCAACTGGACACGCAAAGACGCTATCCTTGCGCTCGACAAGAATCACAATGGTTTGATCGACGACGGCGGTGAGGTATTTGGGGATTTCCACTTACTTGCTGACGGCTCAAAAGCCAAGAATGGCTTTGAAGCACTTGCACAGTATGACACCAACGGTGACGGCGTGATTGACGAAAACGACGAAATATTTGATCAGCTCAGATTGTGGGTGGACGAGAACGGCGACGGAGTTTCAGATCAAGGTGAACTGAAGTCCCTCAGGGATATGAATATCAAAGCTATTAACCTGGATTATGACTATGTAAATCAGCCTACTGGAACAGAGGCACTTATCGGTAATGTCGCGACCTTTGTTTATGAGGACGACACTGTTGGGAATATCGGCGAAATGTGGGTGTCCTCAGACCTTTATGACGCTATCGAAAAGGTGATAGTTGGAGTAACAGATATGACGGACGGCTTGCCTAACGTGAGGAGTTACGGAAAGGTAAACTCTTTGCACGCCGCCATTGCATTAGATGAAACGGGCAAGCTGAAATCGTTGGTGGAAGATTTTGTATCCGAAGCCGACAACGAGACAAGACTCGCGATTGTTGAGGATATCCTCCACTTTATTTGCCATACAGAAGATATTGAGAATGGTAGCAGAGGTGCTTATGTAAACGCAAAAAATCTCGCTGTAATAGAGGCACTCATGGGAAATGGATTTATGGGTGTGAACGGGGAGAATCCTAACTCTGCGGCTGCGCCTATACTAAACAGGGTATACGATAATCTTGTTGAACTGTATTGCTTTGCAATGATAGGCAGCCAAATCACAGAGCACCTAAATTACATTAAAGCATACACCGATGCAGATGGAAACATTTATCCATATATGGATAACTTTAACATACATATGTGCTACACCTTAATAAATGGGCATATGACGGAAAAAACTTTTTCGGACGTTTGCTCATATCTGGGATATTATGGCTCAAATATTGATAACGATTATCGGATGTTTAATGAGTTCAGAACGTTTATTGAGAAAAGAGCCCCGCAATACCTTGATATCGTTGATGCCTCGGTATTCGGTGCAATTAGAGATTCGGATTCCGGAAATTACATAAACGGAACTACGATAGCCGATGTTATTTATGGAAACGGCGGAAACGACACTATCAACGGCGGCGACGGGAACGATCTCCTTTTCGGCGGCGATGGTAATGATGCGATTTATGGCGGTAAAGGCAACGACACTATCTACGGTGATGACGGCGATGACCTTCTTGACGGCGGAGTTGGCGACGATATTCTCAAAGGCGGCTCTGGCAACGACACATACGTTTTCGCAAAAGGCTACGGAAGCGACACAATAATTGACGCAGACGGTCTGAACACACTGCGCTTTAAGGGGCTCAATCCCACGGATATCCTTGTAAACGGCACGGGTGACTCCGATGTGACTATCACGATCAAAGGCACAAACGACACACTTGTCATCAAGGACTTCCGCAAGGGCGAGGAATACGCAAATTACGACCTTGAGTTCGATGGCGTAAAGATGCACGTTACCGACAAGGGCAGCCCGTTCAGACATATTTACGGAGGAAACGGCGACGACGTTCTCAAGGCGGTTGTTGATGATTCCATTATGCACGCTTTCGGCGGCAACGATACCGTTTACGGCAGCGACGGAAACGACATAATCTACGGCAACGAGGGTGATGATGTTCTATACGCGGGCAGCGGCGACGATATTGTTTACGGCGGCGACGGCAACGATATTATCGACGGCGGCAAGGGCAACGACCTCCTCTACGGCGGTTCGGGTAACGATACATATGTCTTCGGAAGATATTACGGCACGGATATTATCAGCGACAACGATGGTGTATCCACGATAAAAATGGCTGAAGGTATTTCTCTCGACGAGCTTGATATAATCTCTGTTGGAGAGGACATAGTCATAGCAATCAAAGACAGCGAGGACAAGCTTATTATAAACAGCTTCGCGGAAAATCCCGATAATTATATTCTTGAAGTCGGCGGCGAGAGAACTTCGCTTAAGGACAGAGTATTCGCAGTAAATGATGAGTTCCTTTTGGGCTCTGATGAAAGCGACTATATTGTCAACGAGAACAGCTCTATTGTAGCGGGCGGCAGCGGCGACGATCGTATAATCGGCAACGCCAAGGACGAAATCATATTCGGTGACAGCGGAAATGATCAGATCCTCTCGGACAGCGGCAATGACGTTATTTTCGGCGGCAGCGGTGATGACTACATCAACGGCGGCGACGGAAACGATATGATTGATGGAGGTTCGGGCAACGACTTTATTGACGGCGGCACAGGCGATGATATTTATTTCTTTACCCCGGGCTACGGAAATGATTCGATTAAGGACAGCGATGGTGCGAACACCATTATGTTCGGCGATGGCTTTACGGCTTCGGGCATTAAAGCGTACCGCTCCAATTGGAACGATCTGCTTATAACCTTTGACGGTTTCGATGACACCTTGACGATCAAGAACTATTGCATTGACAAGAACGCGAGAAACTTTACGCTCGTGTTTGCGGACGGCACGGTAGTTGAAGCGGCGGCGAAGGACAGTCCGCTCAGAAAGATATACGGCACGAACGGAAGCGAATATATGGAATCCATCTATGATGATGGCATAACAAATGACGCTCAGGAATCCGACGATCAGATAGTCGGTAGCGATGGCAATGATATGCTTTACGGCGGCGACGGCGATGAGCGTATTACAGGCAAGGCGGGCGACGATATTCTTGACGGCGGCAAGGGCAATGATTATCTCAACGGCGGCGCGGGAAATGACACCTACATCTTCAATAAGGGTTACGGTGTTGATACCATCAGCGACGGCGAGGGTACGAATACTATCAACATCTACGGATATTCGGCAAGTCAGATCAAGGCGTATCGTACCAACTGGAACGATGTCACGATCACGTTTGCGGATTCTGAGGATAAGATCGTTATCGAAGGCTTCTTTACCTCTGAGGCAAACAGAAACTTCTACCTTACCTTTAACGGCGGCGGAAGAGTATACGCAACCGCGTCCAACAGTCCTCTGAGAACTATTTACGGCACAGACGGTGATGAGTATATTGCCACTATGGATGACAGAGGCGTAACTCTGTATGGCGAAGGTGGTGCGGACAACCTCAACGGCGGCGGAGGCGCTGACAGATTGTACGGCGGTATCGGTAACGATCAGCTGTATGGAAACAGCGGTAACGATACTCTTGACGGCGGTGAAGGCGACGATATGCTCTACGGCGGCGCAGGAAACGATACCTATATCTTCAATGTCGGCAGCGGCACCGATACAATTATCGACAGTGAGGGTATCAATACGATATCGTTCGGCGCGGGTCTGACGGAGGACGCTATGACTGCTTATAGATACAACTGGAACGACCTTATGATCACGTTCGACGGCGTTGAGGATAAGCTGATAATTCAGGGCTACTTCGGCTCGGAAAGCAACCGCAGCTTTGAGGTAAGATTTGCAAATGGAAAGCGTTATGCTTATAACAGCGCAGAAAATCCCATCAAGCAGGTTCATGCGACCGAATATGACGATTGGATGACCGCATGGAGCGACAGCGGCATTATACTGCACGGCGACGGCGGCAACGATAATCTTTCGGGCGGCGCGGGCAACGATATTCTGTTCGGTGGTATCGGAAACGATACGCTGAACGGGAATGATGGCGATGATATCCTTGACGGCGGCGATGGCAGTGACTTCCTCTACGGTGGAATGGGCAATGACACCTATAGATTCGGTGTCGGTTACGGCTCGGATATAATTGAGGACAACGACGGCGATAACAAGGTAGAACTCCTAGACATCAGCTCCGACGCGGTCTCGTTTGAGATGACGGACCGCGGAGAACTGGTAATTACAATTACCGAGAGCGACGACGTTCTAACGATCCGCAATTTTGACAGCGAGCGATTTACGTTCGAGTTTGCAGATGAGGTGTCCGGAACGTTCAATGTTGAAACGAGCGAGTTTGAGAGAATTCTCTCCGAGGAGGAGCTTGCGGCTATTGAGGCGGTTAAGACCGAGGACGAGCTTGCACAAGCAAACGCGGATATTCTCGACGAGCTTTACGCTGACGATAATTCCGTTTCCGAACTGCTCACAGAGAATGACAACACCGTTATTTCCGAGATCGCCGACAGCGTATCTACAGCAGACGAGAACGAAAATACGGCGGATCAGATTGATGTTCAAGTGATGATACTGACCGAAAATATGGCGGCATTCTTGAACGAAAGCAATATTTCCGACAGTATGAATATGCAAAGCATCACAGACAGCCTTGCGTTTGCAGATCAGCTCCTGGTCGGCACTCAGGCGTCATAATAGAATTTTGGCATAAATTCATTCAATGCGGCAGTCTTAAATGCTGCCGCATATTTTTTTGAAAGGGAGGTCGAAAAATGGAGAAAACGCTGGACAGCGGACTTACTTGCTTTATGATAGTGATGAAATTCCACGGTATCCCCATAACAAAGGAGCAGGCAGAAAACTTATCTGTACTTGATTCAAACCAGAAAATCAGCGAAATAGAAATAATCGAATCTGCCAAAAAGCTGAAAATGCGGGCGCGGCTCTGCCGATTGAATATAAACAAGCTGAAAAATGTCAATGCTCCCATTATAGCGAAGGACAGCGACGGCGAATTTTTTTTAATCGCTAAATCCACCGAGGATAAATTTATGCTCTTATTTGCAAATAAAACACAGCCCGAAATAAAATCCCGTGAGGAGCTTGCGGAAATCTGGGACGGCACGGCGGTTATTATCGCCAAAAAAGGCATTGCGGACAGAGAGGCGATTTTTAGCTTCAAGTGGTTTATCCCAACGATCCTTAAATTTAAAAAGGAATTCATACAGGTTCTGATAGCCGTTTTTACTGTGCAGATTTTAGGAATTCTAACGCCCGTTATGACGCAGGTGGTAGTGGACAAGGTGTTGGTACATCGGAGTATGTCCACGCTGAATGTGCTTGCGATCGGTATCGGGATTGTTTACGTTTATGAGCTTATTCTGGGACTTGCGAAAAATTATGTTTTCACGCATACGACCAACCGGATAGATGTAATGCTGAGCTTCAAATTATTTAAGCACTTGTTCGCGCTTCCGCTGAAATATTTCGAGTTAAGGCGCGTCGGCAAAACGGTTGCCAGAGTGCGCGAGCTTGACAGTATCCGGAATTTTCTCACGGGCACGCCGCTGTCCTCAATGATTGACCTTATTTTCATAATCGTGTACATTGTGGTGCTGTTTTTTTACAGTTCTTCACTTACGGTTATAGTGATATGTTCCATTCCCGTTTACGCAGTTTTATCCGCTATTGTTACACCTCTTTTTAAGAAAAGGCTTGATGAAAAATTTGAAGCGGGAGCAAATACACAGTCGTTTCTGGTGGAATCCATAACGGGAGTTCAGACCGTGAAATCTTACGCTCTCGAACCTAAATTTGAGAAATAATGGGGCGATTTGCAATCGGATTACGTCAAGGCAAGCTATAAAACCTCAATGGTTTCGGCGACGGCAGGAACAACCGGACAGTTTATTCAGAAATTATTTGATTTGCTGATTTTGTTCTTTGGAGCAAAAGCTGTAATGGACGGCAATTTCACGGTCGGTCAGCTTGTGGCGTTCCGTATGCTTTCGGGCAGAGTAAGCGGTCCGGTGCTGCGGCTTGTGCAGCTGTGGCAGGAGTATCAGCAAGCATCTCTTTCGGTAAAGCGAATCGGAGATATTTTCAATACTGCTCCCAAACCTGTTCTTAACGCCAACCAAACTTCTATGCCTAAAATCAACGGAAAAATCGTATTTGATAAAGTGCATTTCAGATACAATCCACAAGGCGGCGAGGTTATCAAGGGCATGAGCTTTGAAATTGAACCGGACACAATCGTAGGAGTAGTCGGAAGAAGCGGTTCGGGTAAAAGTACGATTTCCAAGTTAATTCAGCGCTTGTATATACCCGAGGGCGGCAAAATTTCAATTGACGGAATGGATATTTCGCTTGTGAATCCCGCAATGCTGCGAAAACAGATTGGCGTTGTGCTGCAAGAGAACTTTATGTTCAATGGAACAGTTGCAGAAAATATTGCGATACATTGTCCGACAGCCTCAATGAATCAGATCATAAACAGCGCGAAGATTGCGGGAGCGCACGATTTTATACTCGAGCTCCCCGACGGATATAACACGATAATTGGAGAAAAGGGAATGGGATTATCCGGCGGTCAAAAACAGCGGGTAGCAATTGCGAGAGCTATTCTGAATAATCCGAGAATACTCATTTTTGACGAGGCAACATCTGCCTTGGACTATGAATCCGAGAGCATTATTCAAAATAATCTGAAGGAAATATGCAAGGGGAGAACTGTTCTGATAATCGCCCACAGACTTTCCACGCTGAAAGACGCAAATAAGATTATGGTTATTGACAGAGGAAATCTTGTGGAATACGATACACACGAGAATTTAATGGAGCAAAAGGGCTTATATTTTCATCTTTACAATCAGCAGAAGCGAGGTGACATCGATGAACAATGCGCTGACGGAGTACGTCCTGAAGCACGGCAAAAAGCGCGACAAGGAACTGAAATATGATTTTATGCCGTCGCTGCTTGAGATAATCGAGCGACCCGCGCATAAAGCCGGAACAGTTATAATTATCGGGGTATTTACGCTGCTTATCGGTGCAATAATCTGGGCTTGCGTTTCCGAAATCGATGTTGTTATAACCGCAAGCGGGAGTGTTCAGCCTATTGGCAACCTTAATGTGGTCAAGACTTATTCGGGTGGAACGGTCAAATCTATAAATGTTACCGAAGGGGATTTCATTGAGCAAGGCGATGTATTGATAGAGCTTGATACGGAAGCGCTCGAAATTGACGTTAATCAGTTGGAAAAGCAAAGGGAAATACTTGAATCGCAGCGGGATATTTACACGAAAATAATCGGCGGAAGTGATCTGTCCAAGATAAAAATAAGCGACTATCCCGACGAACTTAAGCCATATATCCAAGCGATAATTGACGAAAATACGGGATACAAAAACACGCTTGCCAATCTTGAAAATGAAAAAAAGTCCGCCGAGATCAACAGAGATATCGCTCAGCTGCAGCTGGAGCAGTATCAAAGCACAGGCGGCACGGAGCGTCAGATAAAGGCACAGGAGTTGTCGGTGGGTAGATTGTCAAGTCAAGTGCAACACTTTTTAGACAAAAATTCGAGAGGGGAAAGATAGCCAAGACATTTACGAGGACGACTATTGATTAAATGAATAACTTTTTGGAATTCTTTTTCGGAAACACTTAAAAAATCAGTGCCCTTAGGATAGAAGAAACGTAAAAGATCATTTGTATTTTCGTTTAAACCTCGTTGCCAAGGAGAGTGCAAATCAGCAAAATAGATTGTTGTACCTAAATCTTTTTCGATATTAAGAAAATCAGCAAATTCAGAACCGTTATCCAACGTGATTGTTTCAATCGGCATAGGAGCTTCCATAAGTTCAAAAGCTCTGGAGATAGCTTTTCTGATTGTATTTCTTTCTCGACTGATTGCTATTGAGCCAACGAGTAACTTGCTTTTTCGGTCAACAAAAGTAACAGCGCAACCTTTACCGATACCGCCATAAACCGTATCGCCTTCAAAATCGCCTATACGGGATTTTGTTTCTACAATTTCCGGTCTGTCGTGAATAGTGTGAACCGGGTGAATTGTATTGCATTTCTTGCGATTGCCGATATACTTTTTTCCGTGACGTCGCAGAGCAGTTTTCCTTGACAAACCTTGAAGCCTGTTTTCCTTTAATGCCCGGTATATAGATGCACAACATACGATGAAACCTTGTTGTTTGCACTTATGCGCTATAATTTCAGGCGACCAAAAGCGTTTGAAACATTCAAGAATGTAAATATAAAGTTTGGTGTCCGGTCGGATGACGTGTTTCCTTACACACTTCTTTCTTCTGTATATGTAAAGTGACGTTGCCCACCACGCATTGTACCTCTTTTTATCTTTACAGTTTCTTTGTATTTCTCTGCTTATTGATGAAGCACTTCTGCCCATCAACCTTCCAATTTCTCGTACTCCTTTTCCTTCTGACAAAAATTGTTGTAGACAATTTCGTTCAGATAGTGTAAAATGTGTATAGGACTTCATACTCTACCTCCGTGCCTTTTGTTTTGTGGTAATTACATTTTACACGAAAGTGAGTATGATGTCCATATTTTTTGTGTTGCACTTGATATTATAATCTACCGTGCAGCAATACGCTTTGGCGGTGAATAACGCGGAGCTGCAGATATCCAACACAAAGGTGCAATACAGTTCACAGGTGAATTCCAACATTTCGGAGATCGGCAGCAAGCTTGACGAGATTGAGGCAAATCTCGAAAAATACAGGCTGTCAACGGAATATCAGATTATAACTGCGCCCGTCAGCGGATATGTTAACAGCGTCGGCGTAAATACACTCGGCGAAACCGTGACTTCTGCGCAGCAGCTTGTGACGATAGTCCCCGACAACACCCCGAACGAAATGATATGCTATGTCAAAAACACGGATATAGCGGACGTGAACTCGGAATGGAAGCCGAAATAAAGCTGGAGGCTTATCCGTACAACAAGTATGGTACTGTCAAAGGAACAGTAAAGTATATAAGCCCGAGCTCGTTTGCAAACGAGCAGCTTGGCAGCGTTTATATCGTCAAGCTGGAGCTTGACAATGGTAACGAAAACATACGTGTTATTTCGGGACTTTCGGGCGCGGTCGAGATCAAGACCGATAAGCGCACGGTTATGGATTATTTTCTTGAACCTATTATTAAGGGGTTTGGGGATAGTCTGAAGGAAAAGTGATAGGTGACTGTTGCTTAATTTTTTTAGAAAGGTTAAGGTTTAGACTATGGAAAATCGCATGTTATATTGCTATAAGGAATGGCTTGAGAAAAGGTATGGGAACACTTTTAAACGGATATTCAAACTACCTGTTGCGGCGATTATTCTCTTGGCTCTCCTTTTATTCGGGTTGATGGGATTTTTGTTTTTATTAATGTGTTCAGTTGCAGGTGAAAAATATTCAACTGCAACATTGGTGTTGTCTGGCGTTTATGTTCTGCTTTGCATGATTACGTCAATCTACTCTGAAAAATATCAAGTTAAACATAGCAAACAGAGTATGAAAAACTACAAAAAATACTGTGAAGATATGATGGAAAATGTTCTTGTGGAATATGGTTTTTCCGAAAAATTCATTCCAATACTGATTGATAGAATTAATACTATGATCAATAATGCTGACGAAAAAATAAAAACTATGCATGATCACTTTAATAAATTTATGGAAATGTTGCTGATCCCTATTTCCGCTATTATTTTGGTGCTCTTCTTGACAAAAGCGATAATACAAATGAAACTTTAGGTCTTGGTTTATCCGGGATAATAGTAATTTTATTAATTTATGCGGTCGCTGTCTTCGTTTTATTTTTATATGACTTTGTTATAAGATTTCCGCAAGGTAAATATAAAGAGTTTGTGACAGATTTGCAGAGTATCCTTGATTTTAAGGAATGTGAAAACACAAATGATTTAGATGTCAATGTTAACATTTTGTGTACAACAGAAGTTACATCAGAAAACTCGGCTGTTCATACATAAGCAGTATGATATTATAGTGAATGCATGGAAATATAATAGGAGTTGATTATCATAGTCCAGACAGCCTGTGGAATCAAAAGGCTGTTTGGCAGCATCGGCGGACCACCGACAAAACAATCGGCTCTTTTAGATAATTTCAAATCCGAGGCAGCATTCTGCCTCGGATATTTTTCTGTACTAAAACGGGCATCAGCTCGGTGCAGGTCTCCACCCTGTGTAAATTGAAGACGCCCAAAAAACAATTTACACAGGAGGGACAAGCAATGTCCAAGAAACATATTATCAGAATTGACGAAAAAACCGTAGAGGTTTCGGATGAGATTTACACTTTCTTAAAGCGTTCCGAATGGAACAACAATTATGCAGAACTCAGGCGCAAACGAGAACGGATAATAATCGATTCCGAAGCTATGACAGTAAAAACAATACCCGGAAAGGAGGATTCACTTGAAAGGCTTGAGTCGGTTGGAATTGAAATACCGGATAGATCCGAGCCTTTTGAAGATGTCTTAATTAATAAAATAATGCTTGAACAAGCGCTCGCACAGCTAACTGCTGACGAGCGCTTTCTTATTTATGAGCTTTATTATTCAGATAAAACCGAGCGTGAGCTTGCTGAGGAGATGCATAAAACCCAGCAAAATATTAACAAAATGAAGCACAGAATTTTATGCAAACTGTATGAAATTTTGAAATAATCAGGATTTTCGGTTGTCAAACCCACTTGCTAATTTCCGAATATTATGAGAGGGTAAATTCCGCTCTCGAGTTCCTTGACAATTGAATAACAGTATTTCAGATACTTTCCCTTGTGCAGCCCGTAGGGTTGAAAGCGAAAGGAGCACCGCGCCTAGACGTGTGCGGCGGCATTTATCGGAATTCGGGCGAATACCCGCGGCGGTTAGCCGAATGAGATTATCTCAAAATATGTTCGTGGAGAATTTCCGAATACGCCGCCAATGGCACACCGAGCGAGAAACGGCAGCTCCCGAAACTTGCGTGGCGGCAGGTGCGCGATGACCTGCGCAGGGGGATAATGATACTTCCGTCTAGCCACAGTCTAAAGCAATGGGGGCGGCTTCATGAGAACCATGTTGGGGTGAAAGACCCATGACGCTGCAATGCTAAGCAACGGTCTGAAATATTCCCTCGGAGCGGCTACGCTCTGGTTTAGTCGGGGGTGCGGGGCAAATACGACAGGTTTTTACAGGCAAACAGCGGAGAAATCCGCTTTAATATATAAAGTTTCGGCTCTGTGTAATCTACGCGGAGCCGAGATTTTACATAGTGAGAAAGTAAAATGAACAAGAAAAACATAAGGCGGGGACAAATCTACCTCGCAAATTTAGAGCCGATCATAGGAAGCGAACAGGGTGGAATCCGTCCCGTTCTAATCATTCAGAATAACAAGGGCAACAAGCACAGCGGCACGACGATCGCCGCGCCGATTACCACAAAGCGCATTCCAAACAGGCTTCCCGTTCACGTGTATACGTTCGCGGGCAGCTCCGATCTGCCACAGAACTCGAGCGTTATGCTCGAACAAATCCGTGTGCTGGACAAATCGCGGCTGACCGATTATGTCGGCAGGATCAACGATTTCACAATGGACGAGGTCGACCGCGCGCTGAAAATCAGTGTGGGGCTAAATTCAAAATATAATTGAGGTAGATATGAATAACGAAGCAATCACTCGATACAAATTCTATTTATGCAGAAATTTTCTGGACAAGCTGTTGAGCGAAAATCTCATAACCGAGGCGCAGCGCAGGAAAATCGAAAGTGCTGTCATAAAGCGGCTTGCGGAGATTTGAACCCATGTCTGGTTTTGTTGGTTTTGATACAAAAAGTTGCGGATATTTCGGTGACATTAGTAATAGATAAACCTGAATTTTTTCGGTATGATGTGTTACGAAAGGAAGTGATGAGATGACGGAAATCACAATAATACCCGCAAAAGAACGGTCGGCGGAAGTCGTCAGAACCGCCGCTTACGCGCGCGTATCAAGCAGCAGCGAGGATCAGCTAAACTCATTTGCGGCACAAATTCGCTATTACACCGAGCTGCTCCAAAACAGCACCGACGCGGTATTCGTCGATATGTACGCAGACGAAGGCATAAGTGGAACGTCAACGGCAAAGCGCACCGAATTCCAACGACTGATGAGCGACTGCCGGAAAGGGAAAATCGATCGGATACTAACAAAATCAATTTCATGATTCGCCCGAAACACCAAGGATAGCCTCGAGGCTGTGCGCGAGCTGAAAACCCTCGGCGTGTCGGTATATTTTGAAAAGGAAAATATTGATACGGGCGAAATAAGCTCGGAAATGATGCTGGCGATATACAGCCAGTTCGCCCAAGAGGAATCTATGTCGATCTCACGGAATGTACGCATGGGTTTTCAAAAGCGCATGGCGGACGGGAGCTATGTCCCGAGCGCGGTACCGTTCGGATATATCCGTGAAAACGGTAAATTTGTAATTGACAAAGAAAAGGCGGAGATTGTCCGCGGCATTTTTTCAGACTATCTGAACGGCGTGAGCGCGGAGCGGCTTGCCAAGAAATATCGGGTAAAGCTTGCTACGGTGAAATATGTTCTTACAAACGAAAAGTATACCGGCGACTCGATTTTTCATAAATGGTATACTACTGACACACTTCCGTTCGACTGCCGTGAAAACAGGGGAGAGCGTGATAAATACTATGTTTCCGAAACACATCCAGCAATTATGTCAAGGGAGGTCTTTCAGAGCGTACAGCAACTCATAGAGAGAAAAGGCGCATCGCATATAGGCAAATTCACCGTATCATATCCGCTTCGAAAAAAGATTTACTGTGGATAATGCGGAACGCTTTATAAAAGAAAGAGCCGCAGCAACAGGGTTTACTGGGTTTGTCGAAAGCATGACGAATCTGCCGATAAATGCTCAGCCAAGCAAATCGCAGAAGAAATAGTCTACATGGCATTTGTCAGAATGTTCAATAAAATTCAAGCGCATCACAAAGCACTCCTCGCGCCAATGCTCCGTCAACTTGAAGCACTCTACGAAAGAGAGAAATCGGGAAACGCACAGCTTGCGGAGCTTCGCAAGGAAATATCCGAGATCAAGCGGCGAGCCTACTTACTGACCATGCTGAACTCGCAAGGAACGCTTGACGCTGCGTATTTCATGGAGCGCACCAAAGAACTCGACCGAAAATTGATGACCGCCCAAAAGCAGCTCCACGCCAACCTTGACGATAAGGACGGCGAAAGGCTTGACAATCTGCGAAAGCTGATCGGAATATTCGATAAAGCCGAACAGATAGACGAATTCGATGAAATCAAATTCGGACAGATCGTTGAAAAGATCACGGTGCTGTCAGAATCGGAAATTCGATTTGAATTGATTGGCAGAATCGGCTTTGTGGAACAGATTATGAGGTAAGAAAATGGTGAAAAATCGAAATATACCATTTGGATATTGCATGGTGAACGGAAAATATGCGTTGAACGTTCCCGAAGCAGAAACAGTACAGGAAATATTTAAAAAATACATAGGCGGCAAGTCGCTAAAAACAATAGCGGCAGAAATGAGGATGCCGTATAATACGGGCAAGGCGGTTTGGAATAAAAACATGGTCTGCCGAGTGCTTGAAAACCGAAAATATGTCGGCGAGAACAGTTATCCGCAGATTATAACTTCAGAGGACTTCCGGCTGGCGGCTCTGATAAAGGCAGAACGGAATACATACCGCAAACCCGCTCCGCAGAATGAGCCACGGCAGCAGGAAATAGTGTTCACAGAATATGAGCCGACTGACGAGATTCAGCGCATGACTAATGAAATCAATCGGTTAATCAATTCGGAAGATACTGATAAGGAAAAGGTTGAAGCACTTATAATAAGATGCGCTCAATTGAAATATGCGACAATAAGCGAGGCGAGAAGATGATGCAAGCATTGGCACAAGGCAAAATGCGGGTAGTCGTAATCCCTGCAAAATCATGCGAGGAAAACAAGCAAGCGGCAAAATGCTTGAGAGTGGCTGCATACTGCCGCGTCAGTACCGACGATGAGGAACAGAAAACAAGTTATGAAGCGCAGATAGGCTATTATACCGAAAAGATAAACAGTAATCCGGAATGGCAGATGGCAGGAATATTCGCAGACGAGGGAATTTCCGGTACGCAAGCTCAAAAGCGTCCCGAATTTTTGAAAATGATACGACTCTGCCGACAGCGAAAAATCGATGTCATTCTCACGAAATCACTCTCACGGTTCGCACGGAATACCGTCGATAGTCTTGGTTACATACGAGAACTGAGAGCTCTTGGAATTGCTGTTATATCCGAAAAAGAAAACATCAACACTCTGACTGCGGAAAGCGAAATGCTGATAACAATTATGTCGTGCTTCGCCCAAGCGGAGTCGGAGTCTATCAGCAAAAACGTATCCTGGGGAGTGCGGCAGAGCTTCAAGAACGGAAATGTGCCGATGCAGTACGCGAGGCTGCTCGGCTACCGAAAAGGTCACGACGGAAACGCGGAAATAATTCCCGAAGAAGCCGAGGTTGTCAAAGAAATATATCGCTGCTACCTTGATGGAATGAGCATGAATCTGATTGCTGATAGGCTGAACGAAAAGGGTTTGACTACAAAAGGCGGTAGTTCGCCATACCGAAAAACGGTAGTTCAGCGGATTTTGACCAATGAGAAATATACGGGAGATGCGCTTCTGCAAAAAACGTATGTGACCGATTGCATTACGAAAAAGACGCGAAAGTACAACGGTGAGCTCCCGATGTACCTTGTGAAGAACCATCACGAGCCGATTATCTCCCGCTCCGATTTTAATCGGGTGCAGGAAGAAATGGCACGGCGCTCGGCGAAGCGGACGATTGCCGACAAACTTACCAAGACCGGACAAGGAAAATACAGTGCCAAATACGCGCTCTCGGAACTGCTCATCTGCGGCGAATGTGGGGAGCATTACCGTCGAGTTACTTGGACGGCGAAGGGCTTCAAGGAAATCAAGTGGCGGTGTGTGAGTAGGATTCAGTACGGCAAGAAAAAATGTCACAGTTCGCCGACTGTAGATGAACAGGCGCTTCACAGAGCGATTGTGAGCGCAATAAACGAGTTTTGCGAGGTCAAGGACGATGTGGCAAAAGCGCTCCACGAAAGCATAACCGAGGTGCTTGATCCTAATCAAAACGGGAGCGTTCAAGCGGCGCAGCAGCGGATTGACGAACTTGCGCGGAATATGGACGAGCTGATAAAGCTTGCAACCGTACCCGAAACGGCGGAAAACGCGATGTCGGATATCGCGAAATTCAGCGAAGAGATGAAAGCGTTGCGAGAGTTCATCAAAATCGAGAAAGCGAAGCAGACGGAGGTGCAGCACGGTTCTAACGAACTGAGCAATGTGCTTCAAAGACTTGAAAAGGAAGATTTCACCTTGACCGAATATGACGACATTGTTACGCGGCAGCTTATAGAGCAAATCACGGTTGAAACCAAGAACACCATAACGGTGCGGTTCAAAGGTGGGTTTGAGATGAGAGCGAACTTAAATTAAAATTACCGATTGCATTTGGCATATTGCGATTGTTGAATTGCTGGAAGGCAAAAAACGCATTAAAATTGCATCTTGTCCTGATTTTTATACCTTTTGTCAGTTTTCTGTTGATTTTTATTGAATTTAAGGGTATTTTAGAAAAAATAGGCTGACAATGGCGACGCTGATGACTAAGGTTTTTAGGAAAGATTTGGTAATTGTTTTCCTTGGCAGGTCTAAAATGTAAAGTTGCGTATGCAATAAATTGTAAAAACGATTGCCATACGGAGTAAAATTGAACAAACATTAATGGCGGAATTTGTCTAAAAAGGAGATTTTATTGTCATTCACGCAAAAAAATTGCAATATGTGCAAAAGGGACAAAAATTGTATTGAAAAAAATTCAAGAGTATATTATAATTATTGTAGTTTAATTTACAATGCTGATTTGGCGGTTTAGAACGGGTGATTGTGTATTATTCATCGTTTACCTTTATCTTGTTTCTGGGATGTTTAGTTGAAAGGATTTCCTTTTGTTTCGACATGGAAACATGGGTGTAAATTTGAGTTGTGGAGATGGAGCTATGTCCTAACAGCTTTTGAATATAGCGTATATCAACATCTTCTTCAAGAAGAAATGTCGCGAAAGAATGTCTGAACATATGCGGAGTAATATGTATATCACATTTCATAAGCGACGCATATTTATTTATCATAGACCTTACTGATTGTTCATTCAGACGGTTATGCAGTTTGTTGACAAAGAAGTAACCGCACGCCGAAATTTCTTGTTCAAATAATTGATGATAATTTTCAATGGATTTTTGAACATTGGGGTTTTCAATCTGAATAATACGCTCTTTAGACCCCTTTCCGTAAAATTTAACAGTGTGGTCAAACATATTTACGGTGTCCGATGTCAGCATACATATTTCTGAAACTCTCGCACCTGTTGCGAATAGCAGTTCTAACACTGCTACATCCCTTATGGCTGATTTCTTTTCATAATCCGTTGATGCAGAGCGCAAATGCACATATGCGGCTGTCATAATATTCTCGATTGTTTTGAGAGGAATCGTTTTTGGGAGAACAGTTGGCTCACGAAAAGAAGTGTCGATTTTATCAAATGGACTGTTTTCGATTACTTCTTCAATCATAAGGTAGTGGGTAAACGCTTTGAGTGTCGCAATTTTGCGGCGGGCAGTTTTGGGTTTGAAAGTGTTGTGCAGAAACGAAAGGTAGCTGCATATTGATTTCTTATCAAATAAGCCATGAGAATAAACTTCAAATTGGCTTAAATCGGTTTTATATGCTTTTATTGTTTTGCTGCTTAAGACTTTTCTGTCCTTACAGTAGCTTAAAAAGGCTAAACTTTGCATTGATAAATCGAACATACATTTATTCCTCCTACAGAATAATAATACAATTATAATTATATATGGTAACCTCTAAAAACCCACAAAAATTCAGGCAAATAGAGGCATTTAGCATAATCGGTCAAATATTGACCTGCAAATAATGATTTGAAACGGAAACTTTACCTTGATTGTTACCTTTTACTTGAAAAAGGGCGCAGTTATCCCATATCAGGCAGAGGTTCGTTTTAAGTAACTGTACCTGCAAAAGTTATATACCAGATTGGTGATTCCGATATTCATCCATGCACGTGTAATGCCTATGCTTCTTATTGTAATGCCATGCATAGCACCTGTCATGAAGCCAAAGATATGTTCAATGCGGCATCTGATTCTGGATTTCCTGCGGTTATTCATTTTCTGCTCTGAGGTCAGCGAAGAGTTGCGATATCCTTTTTCACAAATCTGATTTTTACAGTTTTCAGGCAGTGCTAAGGCAATTGGTTTTCCTGAATATGCGCTGTCTGCATACAGCACTTCATCTTCTTGGCCAATAAATACTAGGCAGCACTGGCTGTCATGCACTGACGCACTGGTTACGCTATAGTTTGTTATCAGCTTGCTGTCGGCATCACATTTTACATGGTCTTTATACCCGAAATGCCGTTCGCCGTTCTTCTTTGTCCAGTCTGCGTCTGTATCTTTCTGTGCGAGTTTAATTTTGTTTTCGGGCTTTTCCCATTCCTCGGGAATCTCACCATTTTTGATCTTTTTGTTTTCGTCCCTGCTGTTTCTCTGCCGAGGTGCGTCAACGAACGTTGCATCAACTATCGTACCTTTGTGGCTGATCAGTCCTTCTTTTTCAAGGTACTCGTCAAACATACAGAACAATGTGTTTACTGTTTTTGTTTCTGCAAGGTCATTCTTGAATTTCCAGATCGTCTTCGCATCGGGGACTTTATCGCAAAGGTTTATTCCCAGAAATCTCATAAAGCTCATTCTGTCATTGATCTGATATTCTGTCTGATCGTCTGACAGGTTATACAGTCGCTGCAATACCAGTATCTTGAACATCATTACCACGTCATACGGCGGGCGTCCTCCCTTTCCTGTGTCCTCCTTACGACACCCTTGGTTCAGTACGCTGCGGAACTTTTCCCACTTGATTACTCTGTTCAATATTTCTAATGGATCTCCTAACTGACTTAGCAGCTCTAATCTGTTTTCTTCATCAAATAGTGTTTTCTGTTTCATATCCTTATTATATCACTTTTTTCTTCTTTTTCATAGGGGTTTTTAGAGGTTACCATATGATAGTGTTATTATTTGTCAAATCATGTGGAGAAATTGAGTTCAAAATATGTAAAAAGGGTGGATATGGAAAAAATGTTGTATAATATGAAGAGGAAAATGATTGATATGTAAGTCAACACAGGATAACTATTTATTATCGGAGGTTGAAATGAAACAAGTAATACTAGCTGCCGGAAAAGGGACAAGATTAAAATTACCCGTTACAAACAAATGTCTGGCTACGGTTTCAGGGAAAACGCTGATAGACCACAATCTGGAGCTTAGCAGCGAGATAAACGCAAGCGAGATTATTATAATAGTTGGTTATAATAAGGAGCCGCTCATTGAAAATATAGGCAGTTCATATAATGGAATACCGATAAAATATGTCGAACAGGAGCCGCAGCTTGGAATCGCGCATGGGATCATGAAGGCGGCTACGAACATAAAAGAGTCTTTCCTTATGTGTCTGAGCGATGAGGTGCTTGTAAGCAACAGGGTAAATTTGTGCGTGGACTTATTTAATAAGACAAAAGCAGATTGTGTATGCGGAATAGTAAGGGACACGAACGAAAACATTTCAAAAGCATATACCGTAAAATTTGACGGTACCGGACTGATAACTGACATCATGGAAAAACCACGCTGTTCATTCAATGAATTTAAAGGAACCGGATACTGCGTAATGCGTTCAAGTATGCTTGAAATACTGCCGTATCTTCAAAAAAATCCGCAGCGTGGAGAATACGAAATGGGTGATTGGATAAGATTAGCCATTCAGCGCGGCATGAGCTGCTATGCATTTGAAATCGGGAACGCCGATTTTAATATCAATGAGATATCTGACTTGAAAAAAGCAGAAGAATATATAAACAAGGAGGTATAATTCAATCATGAACCAGAGTATAATAATGCCATATCACAGAAACAAGGATATGCTAAAGTACACAATAGCACAGCTTGATAAATTCATTGATCGCGACGTAGAGATCATCATAGTAGGCAATAATACGGATGCCAAAGAACTTGATGTTGATCTGCCATCCAGGGTGAATTACGTTAAGATTCCAAGATCAATGCTATACTCCGAAACGGTGAATATGGGCGTAGATATGGCAAAGGGTGAAATAATCACGCTATGCGACCAGGATATATTCAGCTTTAGCAACTGGTATGTACCGCTTATAAAAAAGCTGACGAGCGATCCGAATATAGGTTCTGTAAGTTCCAAGCTTATCGAGCCGCCAAGCGGCAGGATAATTGATTTTGGCATCGAGTACTCAAAAAAGCACATTGTTCACACACTGAGAGGTCATAAGTACAGTCATCCGCTTGCTCAAATCGACCGCAGTGTAACTTCAACGACAAGTGCAACACTCATGACATACAAGTCGCTTTATAAAAAAGTTGGTGGAATGGATACGGATATGCCTTATTGCTGCAGCGACTGTGATATTGGACTAAAGTTCCTGGAAGAGGGATTTGAGAACTGGGTAGTAGCAGATTCTGTTGCTTTCCATCGCGGCTCAAGCTCCCGGTTTAATGGCAAAATGCTGAGCTTCAATCATCTGAAAGAGGAGTCACACATTATGTTCTGGCGAAGAAATTCAGACAATACGCTGTTTCCGACAGTAGGAAGAGATATCAACAATTCGGTTAATTATATCAGTTCGACGAAAAGGCTGAAGCCGCTTTATACTATGATCAACCTTTCGACCACATCCGAATATGAGTGGTATGCCAGTGAATTTCGCCGCTATGCCGAGTGCGATATTTCAGATATCCACTCCTACAAGGCTGGACAAAATAATTACCGCGATTCAATACAGCTTTATGACTCCGTACCCTATTTTTTCATGGATTATTCCATGCCTCTGATTTATTTTGTAGACTATTTTCCTTCACTCCGTGCCAATGAAATATGGCAGAAAATGAGGAACATCGAGAACGATCTTGTGCTTGATATAGCCGGAAATCTTGTTTTCCTCAAAGATATAATTAACGGCGCCTGCTAAAAATGGAATTAATTCGGCTTCATTAAACTTTCGTACATCATACAAAAGGGACATCATGAGCGGTCAGCCCATGATGCCCCTTTGTTATTAAAGAGATCAATAATAAAAATTTATGCTGTCACTAGTCGAAATTGCCGCTATGGTCCTAAAGCTTTTTATTGCCTCATCAAGCCCGGATTTGTCTGCTGAGAGCACTTTGTCTACCGATGGATAGCTGTCGCCTTTCAGATCAAGCTTTAGCTCCCTGTCATTTAACAAAGACCTTAGCTTTATTGCGCAGTCCGTTAATATACACATATATTTGTAATTATAACTTTTCGCAGAGGCATAGCTGTAAAGTTCTTCAAAATAAGATTTTGCATTGCTCTTGCTTTTTTGACAGTATGAAAACACAAAATAGTAGTACAGGAGCTCAAATTTGTCCGCGTTCCCTGAAAGGTCGTCAATCACGCTCAGCTGACGAAGAGTTTCGGCTGTTTTATCAGACTTGCCTAAGGCTGTCAGGCAGATAAACTGATATTTCATATAACGCTTGATAAAGAAAATGCTGTCTCTTATACACATCTCCGAGCCCACGAGACGGACTCCTATCTCG
>ENA-OZSP01000091-OZSP01000091.1-human-gut-metagenome-genome-assembly--contig:-NODE-91-length-27796-cov-7.529181_pt1 | contig 27796 bp, 20 predicted proteins | sample MGYA00243282_ERZ653973 | MGnify/ENA primary metagenome ERZ653973 (study PRJEB26926, sample SAMN06164457) | human gut metagenome | biome: ENVO:00009003; feature: ENVO:2100002; material: ENVO:00002003... | reverse complement strand
GACGAAAAATCCATTCGCCAGCCGACCACCTCATTTGTGCGGTGTTACCTTAAAATTAAATGCAAAAAACAGGAGCATGGATGCAAAACGCCCATGCCCCTGTTTTTGATTGGCAAATTACGCGCGCAGATTGCCTTCATACGCCGCCAGCACGCCGCCGACTTCCGCGTAGTACGAGCAAAGCCCGCGCAATACGCCGATTTCAATCTCCGCGTTCGGAAATTTCTCCAGCAGCGCCGCTTTCAGCTCTTCTGCCGCGCTCTGGTTCATGCAGTGGTGAATGTACACCTTCGAGCCGTTCCAGCCCTGTTTCATCATGGCGCTCAGCATGTTCTGCATCGCCTTGTGGTCGCCGCGCGACTTTGACGCAATGACCAATTCACCCTTGACGCCTGCTTTGCCAATCACGCGGATGCCCAGAATGCCGACAATCGCGCCTACTGCCGCACTTACGCGACCGTTCGCGACGAAATTGTGCACCGACGCGAGCGAAAAAATCAAATTCGCACGGTCACGGAAGGCGGTCACAGCGGCAACTGTGTCCTCGAAGGACAAGCCCTTGCGCACGCAGTCCGCCACCTTCTCCACCATTTGTGTGCAGCCCGGCCCGGCGCTCAGGCTGTCAAACACATGCACCCGGCGCTCCGGATGCAGCTCCATGTATTCCTTCGCCGCCAGCATCGCCGCGTTGTAAGTGCCAGACATGGCGCTGGAAATCGTGACGCAATACACCGTATCCGCGTTGCCAAACGCCTTCAGCCAGCATTCCGTGTTCGGGCAGGAAGTCGTCGTCTTTCCCTTATAAGTGCGCAGAAAGGCGATCATGCCGTCAATATCGCAGTGCTCATCGTCCACAAAAACACGGTCGCCCGCATGAATCGTCAGCGGGACGGAGGCGAAGGGCAAATCGCCCAAGGTCAGCAAATCCGCGGAGGAGTCCGCGACAATCTTCGTCATCATCATCAATACCCTCTATCAAAAAAATCAGCCGCATTAGGATTCCAACATGCATATTAGCAGTTTTTCAGAAACTTGTCAAGAGGTCTGGAACTTTTTCTTGACGTTTTGAATAACTTGTGATATGATAAAACAAAAGGGGGTGAGCGTGTGATTGCACAGATTAGTGAGTTCCGGATGCCGCGTTACCGGGAAATTCCGGATGTGGGGCTGTATCTCGACCAGACAGTGAAGTATATGAACCGTTATTTGGCGCCATTGGGCTGCATGGAAATTACCACGTCGATGGTGAGCAACTACGTCAAGAAGGGGTATATCAACAATCCGGTGCGCAAGCAGTACAGCGCGGAGCAGATTGCGTACCTGCTGTTTATTGCCGTGGCCAAGTCGGCACTGTCGATGGAAAACATTACGCGGCTGTTCCAAATGCAGAGAAAGACGTACACGGTGCAGCAAGCATATGATTACTTCTGTGATTCGCTGGAATCGACACTGCAGTACACGTTCGGGCTGACGGATACGATGGAGCGCTTCAACCCCGCGGACATGCCGGAGCGAATGATGCTGCGCGCGACGATTATCGCGGTAACGCACATCATCTATCTGTCAAGCCAGTTCGACGCGATGCAGGGGCAGGGAACGCTGCCGGCGAACGGACATCTGGCCCTGCCGGAAGAATGACATATTATGATACGATTTTCTGCATTCATCTGTGCCGCTTGTTTGCGAATTTAGGCGAATTCTTATTTGGAAATAGTATCAAAGAAGCGATTGCATTCGTGCAGTCGCTTTTTTCGGCGCGAATGGCTAACGTGTTAGCCTAACAGGATGCAAGAGCATCAGCGCGAATCACTTAACAACGGGGACGGAAATTCATGTTGAGGCAACGGAATGGTTGAAAAACGAACAAATGATACAGGAAAAGAACAAAAGTTACGCAGAAACGATGAAAAGAATTTGTTGAAAATCGCCCAAATTAACCCAAATGGGGTTGCGTAAACCGCGTAAGTGTAGTATAATCAAAAAGAGCAAAGTGCTATTAGCTAATAATAGACTAACAAAAGGGAGCAACGGGTAATGGACAAGCGTGCTACATGCCGGAAAATTCTGCGGAAAACGGCGCTGTCAGTGCTGGCAGCGAGCATCCTGATGACAGGGACGGTCGACGCGGTGCGGGCGGAGGAAACGCCAAACGTATTGCAGACGGTCGAAGCGGAGAGCGGAACACTGCTGGGCAAGGCGAAAATCGCTGCGACGGGAACGTGCGTGTCGGGACTGGAACATACCGGCGACGGGGTGGAAGTGACCGTGACCGTGCCGGAAGATGGACTGTACGACATCATCGTGCGGACGGCGGTCATCGGCGGCGGAACGAAAGTCAACGAGGTCAACGCCAACGGGCAGCACGTTGGGGATATCACCAATAGCGGCAGCTGGTCGGACGAGGTTGTGCCGTATGTGTGGCTGGAGGCAGGCGAAAATACTGTGTCCGTCACGGCCAGCTACGGCTGGATTGCGGTCGACTCGTTCAGCATCCGCAGGGCAGCACCCTTGCCGGCTGATGTGTACGAAGTCAAGCCGACGCTCATCAACCCTAACGCCACGGACAGCGCCAAGCGCCTGATGACCTACCTGTGCGATCAGTACGGCAAGACCGTGCTGTCCGGGCAGCAATCGCAGGACGGGGCGTTCGGGCTGACAAACGCGGCGGTCTGGCGCGGTACGGGCGGCGATTATCCCGCGGTGCTTGGCATGGACTTGATTTCCTATTCTCCCGCGCGCGTGGCGAAGGGCGACAACAGCTCCAACGTCGTCGAACGAGCAATTGAGTATTGGAACGGCGACGAAGGCAAGCGCGGTATCGTCACGCTGTGCTGGCACTGGTGCCCTGCCGCCCGCTATGACAAGAGCAAGAGCGATCCGTGGGGCACGTTCTACACCGACAAGACGAAATTCAACCTTGCCCGTGCGCTGAACGGCAGAGATCCGGACGGCTACCAGATGCTGCTGGACGATATCGACGCGATTGCCGTGCAGCTCAAGCGCCTGCAGGATGCGGATGTGCCGGTGCTGTGGCGTCCGCTGCACGAGGCAAGCGGCGGCTGGTTCTGGTGGGGCGCATCCGGCGCGGATGCGTACTTGCAGCTGTACAAACTCATGTATGACCGCCTGACGAACGTCCACGGGCTGAACAACCTGATTTGGGTCTGGAACGGTCAGGATGCCGCGTGGTATCCGGGCGACGAGTATGTGGATATCATCGGCGAGGACATTTACCCCGGCAAGCATGTGTACACGTCGCAGGCGGCGCGGTTCATCAAGGCGCTGAGCTACACGGACACGCGCAAGCTGATTACCCTCTCGGAGAATGGCTGCATTCCAGACCCGGAGCAGCTGGTGCGGGACAACATCATGTGGAGTTACTGGTGCGTGTGGGAAGGGGAGTTCGTGCTGAAAGCGGCGGGCTTCAACAATTACAGCGAACAGTACACCGAAAAGAACATGCTCAAAAAGGCGTATAAGAGCGATACGGTGATTACGCGCAAGGAATTGCCGGATTTGCGGAATTATCCGCTGGGCGACTAACGTTTCAAAACGCAGCACGCGCATACAATAAGAAAGAAAAGTCAACGCAATCGCGAAAAAGGGAGTCCAGAGGGTCGAAGACCCTTTGGCAGGGTCAAGGGGCAGCGCCCCTTGGGTCTCTCCCCAAGTAAAAAGAGGAAGGTGAACGGTGTTGAGCGGAAAGAAGTCGCTGATGAGCATGGTGCTGGCATTGCTGCTGCTTTGCGGCGCTGCGCTGGCGGAGGAGAGCACAAGCGGTGCAACGGCGCTGACGAACGCGGACTACCAGCAGATTGTGAGTACATACTCCATTGATGCATCAATTCCGGGGTATGCGGACTATCTGCAGCGCTACGAGGACGCGGCGCACCCGGACGTGACCGTGACGGTGGACGCGGACACGTTCGTGCGCTACGAGGATGCAGGCATTGCCGCCCAGCCGCAGGTCTTTGAAGACTACGAGGGCATGGCGGGCAAGAGCGTCCTGACGGACGAAGAGTCGCTGACCGAGTGGGTTGTGGATGTGCCGGAATCGGGTCTGTATGACCTGACGCTGCTCTACTACCCCTACGCGGGCAAGAACAGCGCCATCCAGCGCGCGTTCTTTGTGGACGGCAAGCTGCCGTACAGTGAACTGGCGATGGTGGACTTCAACCGCGTGTGGGTCAACGGCACCTACGAGGAGTACACCGATGAGAACGGCATCGTCGTCCGCAAGTGGGACAAGGATAATCAGGGCAACGACTTGAAGCCTTCGCCCATTGAACAGCCGGAGTGGTGTACCCACGGGCTGTATGACACCAACGGCTACATTTCTGGCGAAATGAGCATCTACCTCGAAGCGGGGCAGCACACGCTGACGCTTTTGTCCATGCGCGAGCCGATGCTCCTGCGGTCGATTACGCTGTCCAACCACTCCCGCCCTGCCGCTTATGTGGATGTGAAGGCGGCGGGCGACGCGGCGGGTCATCAGGATGCGACGGGCGTGTCCGTGCGCTTTGAGGCGGAAAACGCCGTCAAGACCTCTTCTCAGATGCTTTACCCCGTGCAGGATCAATCCAGCGCGGTTGTGTACCCCATGTCGGCGCGGTATCTGCTCAATAACTCCATCGGCAGCAGCTGGAAGAACGCGGGCCAGTGGATTGAGTGGGCATTTGAAGTGCCGCAGGACGGTTACTACGAAATCTCGATGGTGGACAAGCAGAACTTCGTCCGCGGCATCGACGTGTACCGCAAAATCATGATTGACGGCGAAGTGCCGTTCGCGGAGTTCAACGCGCAGCCCTTCTCCTACACGCAGACGTGGCGGATAGAAACGCTCTCCGACGAGGACGGAAACGCCTACCGCGTCTACCTGACCGCGGGCAAGCATACCCTGCGCATGGAAGTTGTACTGGGCGATATGGCAAACATCATCGCGCAGGTGCAGGACTGCGTGCAGCAGCTGAACAACATCTACCGTCAGGTCATCTACATCACCGGCGTCGCGCCTGACCAGTACCGCGACTATCAGCTGACGGCGTCCCTGCCGAAGCTGGAGGGCGAACTGCGCGCGGTACAGGCGGACATTGACAGCGCCATCGCCGCGCTGGAAAAGACGGCGGGCAATGATTCCGATAAGCTGACCGTCCTGCGCACGATGAGCGACCAGCTGGACGAGCTGATTGAGGATCAGGAACGCTTCACCGAGGTGCTTTCATCCTTCAAGACCAACGTCCGCGCGTGCGGCAACTGGATTACGCAGGTGCTGGCACAGCCGCTTCAGGTAGACCGCTTCTATATTCATGCTGCCGATACGCAGCCGAAGCTGGATAACAGCAGCTGGTGGGAGAGCCTTGCGCATGAAACGGAGCGCCTGTATTACTCCTTCATCATCGACTACAACAAGGTCGGCAACGTGGCGGAGGGCGATACGGAGAACGTCGTGCTGACGCTGTGGATTGGCACGGGCCGTGACCAGGCGAACGTCATCAAGTCGCTGATTGACGAGAAGTTCACGCCCGCGACGGGCATTTCCGTCAACGTGCAGCTGGTTGACATGAATACGCTCCTGCGCGCGACGCTGGCGGGCGAGGGCCCGGACGTCGCTATTCAGGTGGCGAACACCAACGGCATTGCGGGCGCGGTGCTGAACACGGGCAACGACACGCCCGTCAACTACGGCCTGCGCAACGCCGTGCTGGACTTGACGCAGTTCGAGGACTTCCCGGAAATCGCCAAGCGCTTCAACGAGAGCGCCATCATCCCGTTCTCCTTTGACGGTGCGACGTACGCCCTGCCGGATACGCAGACATGGCTGATGATGTTCTACCGCAAGGACATTCTGGCGGAAATTGGGCTGGAAGTGCCGCAGACATGGGACGAAGTGAAGGTCGCCATGTCCATCCTGAGCAAGAACCAGATGGAATTTGGCATGCTGCCGTCCGAGCAGGTGTTCGCGATGCTTTTGTTCCAGAACGGCGGCCGCTACTACACCGATGACAACGCCGCGTCCGCGCTGGATGAGGACGTCGCCATCAACGTGTTCAAGAAATACTGCGAATACTACACGGATTACAAGCTGGACAAGGAAACGTCCGCTGAAGAACGCTTCCGTACCGGCGAATGCCCGATTATCATCTCCGACTACACGACGTACAACAACCTGCAGGTTTCCGCGCCGGACATCCTGGGTCTGTGGGACTTCACGACCGTTCCCGGTACGGTGCAGGCGGACGGCAGCATTGACCGCTCGACGGGTACGACGGGTCTGGCGGATATCATCATGAGCGCGACGAAGCATCCCGACGAAAGCTGGGAGTTCCTCAAATGGTGGACGAGCACCGAGACGCAGACGCTCTACGGGCGCGAGATGGAATCGCTGATGGGGGCATCCGCGCGTGTCGCGACGGCGAACACCGAGGCACTGGCGAACCTGTCGTGGCCCATGCGCGACTACCGCGCGCTGGTGGAGCAGATGCAGTATGTGCGCGGCATCCCGCAGGTGCCGGGCGGATACTACACTTGGCGCAACATCAACAACGCGTTCTATACCATCACCACAGATACCGCAACGAACAACACCACCCCGCGCGAGGCGCTGATGGACAAGGTGTACTACATCAACGCCGAAATCAACTACAAGCGCACGGAATTCGGTCTGCCGCTCCATCAGACGGAAGACACGACGAAGGAGGAGTAAGATGAGCAATCCGACCTTGGTGCATGGCAAGCGTCAGTCGCTTGGCAAAACCATCTGGAAGCACCGCGCGTCCTACCTGCTGATGGCGCCGTACTTCATCCTGTTCTTCTTCTTCACTGTGCTGCCGGTGCTGATGGCTATCGGCGTTTCCTTCACGGACTGGAACATGCTGGAGAAGCCGGAGTTCGTCGGCTGGCAAAACTACGTCAAGCTCCTGCTGGATGACGAAATCTTCATCATTTCGCTCAAAAACACGCTGATTTTCGCTGTCATTACCGGCCCGGTCAGCTACATGCTGTGCCTGCTGTTCGCGTAGATTATCAACGAGTTCAACCGCGGGATGCGCACGCTCCTGACGCTGATTTTCTACGCGCCGTCCATCTGCGGCAACGCCTACATGGTCTGGAACCTGATTCTGACCGGCGACCGCTACGGCTATTTGAACGGTATCCTGCTGAACCTCGATATCATCAACGAGCCGATTTTGTGGATGAAGACAGAGCAGTACGTCATGCCGATGCTGATTATCGTTCAGCTGTGGCTCAGCCTGGGCACAGGCTTCCTGTCCTTCATCGCAGGCTTGCAGACGGTCGACAAGAGCATGTACGAAGCCGCTGCCATTGACGGCATCAAGAACCGCTGGCAGGAGCTGTGGTATGTCACCCTCCCGGCGATGAAGCCGCAGCTGATGTTCGGCGCGGTCATGCAGATTACGCAGTCCTTCGCCGTGGCGGACATTTCCATCAATCTGGCGGGCAACCCGTCGGTCAACTATGCTGGCGCAACCATTGTCACCCACTTGCTGGACTACGGTTCGACCCGTATGGAGATGGGTTACGCCTGCGCCATCGCGACCATCCTCTTCCTGCTGATGGTCGGCACGAATAAGCTCGTTCAGCGAGTACTGAGAAGGGTGGGTGAGTAAGCATGGCAGAACGGAGAGGTCAGGTGGCAGTCAAGGATTTGCCGCCGAAGCTGCAAAAGAAGCTGCGCCGGCAGAAGATTATGCCCAAGAAAGCCCGCAAGCTCAACCGCTCGATGGCGGGCAACGCGCTGCTGTTTACGCTCATGTTCATCTGCGGCGTCTTCATGGCACTGCCGCTGGTCATGATTATCAACAACGCCTTGAAGCCGCTGGACGAATTGTACCAGTTCCCGCCGAAGATTTTTGTGCGCAACCCGAATCTGCGCAACTTCTCGGATTTGTTTATCCTGATGAACGACTCGTGGGTGCCTTTCAGCCGCTACATCATGAACACCATCATCATCACGGTGGCGGGCATGGTGGGTCACGTCATCGTGGCATCGTGGGCGGCGTATCCGCTGGCGAAGGACAAATTCCCCGGCAAGGCGATGCTGTTCGGCATGGTCGTCCTGTCGATGATGTTCAACTGGACGGTGACGCAGATTCCGCAGTACGCCATCATTTCGTGGCTGCACATCAACAACACCTATCTGGCGCTGATTCTGCCCGCGTGGTCGTTCGGCATGGGTTTGTACCTGATGAAGCAGTTCATGGAGCAGCTGCCGGATTCGCTGATGGAGTCGGCGCGCGTGCAGGGCGCCAACGAATGGCAGATTTTCTGGAAAATCGTCATGCCGAACGTCAAGCCCGCTTGGCTGACGCTGGCGATCTTCCAGTTCCAGCAGATGTGGGGCAATACCGGTTCGCTGTTCCTGCGTGACGAGCAATTGAAGCCCATGCAGTACGCGCTCCAGCAGATTACAGCTGGCGGCGTGTCCCGCGCGGGCGCGGCGGCGGCGGTCACGTTCATCATCATGGCGGTGCCGGTGCTGTTCTTCCTGCTGTGCCAGAGCAGCATTCTGGAAACCATGACGACTTCGGGCATGAAGGACTAAGAGAGGGAGGAAAGACGCATGAAAAAAATGAAGAAGTTCCTCCTGATGGCGCTGGCGGCGCTGGTCACTTTCTCCTCCTGCGGGGGAGCGTTGGCGGACACCGAGCTGCCTTACACGACGTACAATTACGACTACTGGGGTTACATCGTGTACACGCCCGCGGCGTATGTGCCGGCGGGGTCGATTACAGGCGCTTCCTTCCAATATAATGGGCAGTCGCTGGGGGCGTTCAAGAACCCGCAGGACTTGTGCGTGGCGCAGGACGGCACGGTGTATCTGGCGGACAGCGGCAACAACCGCATCGTCCTGCTCAGCAGCGACATGACGAAGGTCGTGCGCGTTATCACCGGATTTGAGAATCACGGCGTGGCGGATACCTTCCAGACGCCCACGGGCGTGGCAGTCGCCAATGATGATACGCTCTACATTGCCGACAGCCTCAACCGCCGCGTGGTTGTGCTGAATCCGGATGATACGCTCAACCGCATCATCGAGATTCCGCAATTGTCGGGCAGCGTGAAGGCGCTGGGCGGCGTGACCTACGCTGTCGGGACGCACATCGAGGGCATGGGCAACCTCAATCAGGAAACCGATGTGGACGGCATGAAGTACCGCACGGAGCGCTTCACGTCCGGCAGCGCCACGGAACTGGCGGATGAGCAGGGTACGACCTATCAGGTCAGCGCCTACGAGAGCACCTTGCAGCCGCTGGTGAAGGCGGTCACAGACAGCAAGGGTGCAACCTACGCGATTGCGGAGAACGGCAAGTCCGTCATCCGCACGAACGCGGACGGCTCGACTTTCACTTACGCCCGCTATGACGCGACGACGAACATCGACCTGTTCATCCTGATTGGCCGCCTGATTAAGGGCAACCAGAACATCACCGGCATGTCCGGTCTGATTGGTCTGGCGCTGGACGAGCAGGACAACCTCTACTGCATCAGCGCCAAGACAGTGGTTGTGCTTGACCAGAAGGGCAATATGGTCACGACATACGGCAACTACCGCAATGCGGACGATGCGCTGACCTCCTTCGCGACGATTTCGGAATTCGCGCTGGATGGCGACAGCGTGTTCATCCGCGACGCGGACAACCACATTGTCGAACTCGACCGCACGGGCAGCACACGCCGCGTGATTGAAAGCAACTGCATCCGCAAGACGGACGCGGATGGCAGCATCACCCGCATGACGGGCATGACCGGAGCAGCAGCGGCTTCTTCAGAGGATGAAGAGACGGCGTTCCAGAACATTCTGGGCATCGAACTGACGGGCGATTACCTGATTGTGGGCGAGAAGAACGGCGAGATCAACGTCATGAAGACCACCGGCAAGCTGCTGGGCACGGTCGAGAATGATTCGCTGCTGCTGCTGGACACCAAAACGGACAGCGTATCCGCCGTGACGACGGTGAAAAACGGCAAGCAGGACGAGCGCCTGACGGAAGTTTCCGCAACGGCGATGGTGGATTGGAACGGCACGCAGCGCCTGTGCGTGAAGGAAAGCACGGGGCGCGTGCTGGTGCTGGATGACAACTGGACGGTGCTGCACACGGCGCAGAACAACTGCGTGGAGGTGCAGGACAGAAACGGAGCGGTGACGGAGCGTATCCTCGGCGTGGATGCGGGCAGCGGCTATCAGGCGTTCGCGGAAGTCAGCGGCGTGGAGGGCGTGGCGCTCAACAGCGCAAGCCAGCTCTGCATCGCGGACAGCGACAACCGCCTGATTGTGCTGGACGGCGACAAGAACGTCGCGCGCGTGACCGTCAACCCGAACAGCGAGGTGCTGGATGCCAACTTCCTCTTTACGCCCCTGAAAGTCTCGGTGGACTACGCCGGACGTGTCTACTGCATTGCGCAGAACATGTTTGAAGGCATCATGGTCTTTGAGACGAACGGCGACTTCACCGGCTTCTTCGGCACGATTTCCGTTGAAATTACGGCGTGGGAGAAGTTCTGGCGCAAGCTGGCGACGAAGGAAGAACGCTCCAAGCAGCAGCTGTTCATCCCGACGGAATTTACCGGCATTGACATCGACGACGAAGGCTTTGTGTACGCCTCGAACAAGGATACCGCGGGCACGCAGGCGGTTCGCCGCCTGAACCCCAAGGGCGAGGACGTCATCCGCATGGGTCAGACCAAGAACCTTGGCGGCGATATGCAGATCAGCGGCACGTCGCAGTACGCGGGCGCCAGCACGATTGTGGATGTGGTGTACCGCGAAAAGGGCATCTACTCGCTGCTGGACTCCAAGCGCGGCCGCATTATCACTTACGACCACGAAGGCAACCTGCTTTATATCTTCGGCGGCCTCGGCACGCAGGCGGGCACGATGGAAGCGCCTGTCGCGATTGAGTGCGCAGGGGACAAGATGCTCGCGCTGGATTCCAAGCAGGGCGTGATTGCCGTCTTCGGCGAAACGGAGTACGGCCGGCTCATCAACGAGGCGGTTGGGCTGCGCTACGACGGCGACGAGACGCAGGCGGTTGCCCTGTGGCAGGAAGTACTGCGGATGGACGAGAACAACGAGCTGGCGAACACCGGCATCGGCAAGGCGTACCTGTCCGCGGGCGACAACGAGAAGGCTATGGAATACTTGAAGCGCGGCATGAACCGCGACTACTACTCCGTCGCCTTCAAGCGCTACCGCAACGATGTGCTCAAGAGCAACATCAACTACATTCTGACGGGCATCATTGCGGTCATCGTGGCGATTGTCGTTGTGGTCAAGGTGATTCGTCCGCGCAGAAATCAAAAGAACGGAAGGAGGGCATAAGCGATGAAATCACTGTTCAGCAAAGAAAAGTGGCAGCAGCTGTTCTACACGGTGTCCCATCCGTCGGACGGCTTCTACTGGATTCGCCACGGCGAAAAGGGAAGCGTCGCCATTGCCATCCTCATGGTTGTCCTCTTCGGTCTGTGCTTCACGCTGAACCGACTGCTTGCGGGCTTTGTCGTCAACGACATCAACGAGCGAACGGTCAACGCCCTGTGGGAAATGAGCGGCGTATTGATGCTGTACCTGCTGCTGTGCGTCGGCAACTGGTCGATTACCTGCCTGATGGACGGCGAAGGGCGCCTCAAGGATATTGCCATCGCCATCGGCTATTCGCTCCTGCCGATGATTGTGTGCTACATCGCCGCAACCATTGTCAGCCAGTTCGTGGCGGAAAATGAGGAAGCGTTCTACGCCATCATCATCTTCCTCGGCACGGCGTATACCCTCATCATGGCGCTGATTGGCATCATGCAGGTGCACAACTACACGCTGGGCAAAACGCTGCTCACGCTCCTGCTGACGCTGGTGGCAGTGTTCATCATCATCTTCCTGATGATGCTGATTGCGAACTTCATCGGTCAGGTGTTCGGCTTTGTCAGGAGCATCTACACCGAACTGATTTTCCGAGTTTAAGCGGGGGGTGGAAAGATGAGCGAGCAAACGAAAATCAAGCACAGCCCCGCCGTGGAAGGCAAAAAGCATCACAAGGTACGCTGGATTGTGCTGGCGGTGCTGCTGGTGATTGTGGCGGCAGTGGCTGCGTGGTATCTGATTCGCTTCGAGTTTAACCGGGACTATCAGGCGTACATTGAAGCGCCCAAGGGCGCGGCAGCGCAGTCAGAACTGGCGGCGCTTACGGACGAAAACCCGAATGTCGCCGCGCCTTTCCAGCTGTTTGCGGAAAACGACAACTTGAAGCTCTACGCGGATTTGGAGACGGCGAACGTCGCCATCTACGACAAGCGCAGCGGCGAAACGGTCTATTCCAACCCTGTGGACGCGGATGCGGACAAGGTGGCGAACAAGACCAACAAGAACTACTTGAAGAGCCAGTTCCTGCTGGACTACTACAACGCCGGTTTGACGAGCAGCACCTACGACAGCTACTCGATGAGCGTGGCGCTGGGCAACTTCCGCGCGGCGGCGATTGAGGACGGCATTGCCTTCATCTACGACGTGGGCGTGGACTCCATCCAGTACCTGACGCCGTCTTACCTGCCGACGGAGCGCTACGAGGGACTCTACGAGCAGCTGAGCGCACAGGCGAAGAAGGCAGCGGACATTGTGTACGAAAAGCGCGACGACGGCTACTGGATCAGCGCAACCGGTGCGAGTCGTACCCGCGAAATGGCGCGCGTCTCCAAGGAGTTTGTGGCGCTGGGCATGACAAAGGCGGAATACCTTGAAATGGAAGCGCTGGCGGGCAAGGAACAGGCGGAAACGCTGGGTTTCACCGTGACGCTGGAGTGGCATCTGGGCGAGGACAACGTGGAAGCCAAGCTGCCTGTGAGCGCGATTGAAGAGCGTGGCGGCGGCAAGGTTTACCGCATCCAGCTGCTGCCCTATATGGCGGCAGCGGGCAGCGACGAAAACGGCTACATGGTTGTGCCGAACGGTTCGGGCAGCCTGATTCGTTTCAACAACGGCAAAAACAGTGCCGCGGTGTACAGCCAGTACGTCTACGATATGGACTTGATTGACGGCGACTACACGCAGACGCAGACGATTCAGTCTGTGCGTCTGCCATTGTGGGGCGTGTGCCGCGAGAACACCAGCGTGCTGGCGACGATTGAAAACGGCGCTTCGCTGGCGGCTATCAGCGCGGATGTTGCGGGGCGCAACAACTCCTACAACAACGCGTTCGCCATGTTCACCCTGCGCGGGTCGGAGCTGCTGTCTCTCTTCGGCGCGGGCGAAACGGCGGAAATGCCTATCGTCGAGGACAACTACTACGGCGAAGATCTCGTCATCCGCTACACATTCCTGACGGCGGAGAACAAGGGGTACAGCGGTCTGGCGAACTACTACCGGGCGCGCCTGATTGCTGAAAACGTGCTTTCTCCGCTGGAAGAGACGGGCGACATTCCCTTCTACTACGATGTGATTGGCGGCGTGAAGGAAACGACCCACTTCATGGGCATTCAGTACCTGCACGTCCGTGCCATGACCACCTTCGATGAAGCGGTGGAAATTGCGCAGTCGCTGAATAAGGCGGGTATCAAGCATCAAGTGATGAACTTCCAAGGCTGGATGAACGGCGGCTACTACCACGATGTCGCGAACAACGTGTCCGTGCTGAGGCAGCTGGGCGGTAAAAATCGGCTGGAGAACCTGAACAGCGCAATAGCACGGCTGGGCGGCGAACTGTACGCCGACGTCGCGTTCCAGAAGGTGACGCAAATCTCCAAGCACTACATGGAGAATCAGGAGACGTCCCGTTATTACGGCGCGGGTTACATTGCGCAGTTCGGCGTGACGAATCCGGCATCCCTGCGGCACACGTCCGCGCTGGGTTACAGCGAGAACATTTACAACCTGCTGTCCCCGAAGTTCCTGCCGTACTACGTCAGTGGGTTCCTGAACAGCACGAAGGATTATTCTCTGAACGGTTACTCCCTCCGCGACCTCGGCTGTGAGCTGCACGCGGACAAGCGCCGCACGGAGCTGATTAACCGCGAACAGGCGCTGATGATTGTCGAAAGCCAGCTGCAGGCGATTGCGGATAGCGGCAAGAATGTCATGGTGTCCGGCGGCAACCTCTACGCCCTGAACGGTGTCAAGCACGTCATTGACGCGCCCATGACCGCGACGGAGTACGTCATTGTGGATGAAACGATTCCGCTTTACGAGATGATTCTGCATGGCTGTGTGGATTACACCGGTCAGGCGCTGAACACTATCGTGAGCGACGATTGGCAGGCGAAGCTGCTGAAAATGGTGGAATACGGCGCGTCCCCGCGCTACACCTTTACGGCGCAGCAAGCATCCGACATGAAGTACACGGCGCTGAACAGACTCTACGCCACGACTGTGGCCAACTGGACGGATACCGCGGCGGAACAGTACACGTACCTGAACGCGGCGCTCGCCTCCGTCAGCGGCGCGCAGATGGTGAAGCACACGATTCTCTCCGATACGCTGCGCAGCGTCGAGTACGACAACGGCGTGACCATCTACATCAACTACGGCAGTCAGGATGCGCAGGCGGGCGGCGGCACCGTTCCCGCGAAGGCGTATCTGGTCACAGGAGGTGCAAACGAATGAAAAAGCTGCATATCTCCATGGCGGGGAAGCGCGCCGTTAACGGCTATCTTTTCATTCTGCCGTGGCTGCTGGGCTTTCTGCTGTTCTATGTGCGCAGCCTGTACATGACGGTGGAGTTCTCCCTGAGCGACCTGACCGTGCTGAGTACGGGCGGCTACAATCTGGAATTCGTGGGGCTGAAAAACTACTATGAGGCGTTCTTCTCCCACGCGTCCTTCAAGCAGACGCTGACGACCTCCATCGGCAACATGGTCATCGACGTGCCGCTGATTATCTTCTTCTCCCTGTTCGTCGCCATGATGCTCAACCGCAAGATGAAGTGCCGCGGACTGGTTCGCGCCATCTTCTTCCTGCCGGTGCTGCTGGGGGCGGAAGCGGTCAGCAATGCGCTGTCGCTGGCGGCGCAGATGATGGCGGGGGGTCTGAGCGGCACGAGCGCGGACATGGCGGCGGCGTCGGCATCCTCCGGCACGATGAACATGGATTACCTCATCGACCTGTTCGCGCAGCTTGCCCTGCCGGACGTGGTACTGGATTACATCGTCGGCGCGGTCAGCCGCATCAGCGATATCATTCAGGCTTCCGGCGTGCAGATTGTGCTGTTCATCGCGGGCTTGCAGTCCATTCCTTCCTCGCTCTACGAAGTGGCGAAGATTGAGGGTGCGACGGGCTACGAAACGTTCTGGAAAGTCACGTTCCCGATGGTGATGCCGCACATCATCACCTGCACGATTTACACCATCGTCGATGCGTTCAGCAAATCCGAGGTGGTCAAGCTGGCATACAGCACAGCGTTCACCGAGAGCCGGTACGGGCTGTCCTCCGCGTTCAGCGTGGTTTCGACGCTCATCACCTGCGCCCTGCTGGGAGCCGTGGTGTACTTCATCGGCAAGCGCACCTTCTACTACAATTAAGGCGAAGGAGAGTGAAAAGCAATGGAAAAATGGCGCGCATTTCGCAATTCTCCCCGCTATGAGGATGCCAAGGGCGGCGTGGTCAAAAAAGGCAAGAACCTGCTGATGACGATTTTGCAAATTATCCTCATCGTCGGTATCTCCTACGTCATCCTGTTCCCGGTCATCGGCATCGTCGCTCAGTCCTTCTTCTCCGACGCGGACTCGGCGAACCCGATGGTCTACACCATCCCGATTGAAGGCACGCTGGAGCGCTACACGACGGTCATCACGCAGATGGACTATTTCCGCACGCTCGGCAACACGCTGATTTACACCATCGCGCTGACGCTGATTCAGGTGCTGATTTGCTCGATGGTCGGCTATGGCTTCGCGCGGTTCGACTTCCCGCTGAAAAAGCTGCTTTTCGGCTGTGTTGTGCTGATGATTGTCATCCCGAATCATACCATCATGCTGCCGCAGTATATGACGTTCCGCAGCATGGGCTTGATGAGCGAGGCAACCCCGATGTATATCCTGACGCTCTTCGGCACGGGGCTTCGCGCGGGTTTGTTCATCTACATTTTCAACCAGTTCTTCCGCGGTCTGCCCAAGGAAATCGAGGAAGCGGCGTTTGTTGACGGCGCGGGAACATGGTACATCTACTTCCGCATCATGCTCGTCAACGCCATGCCTGCCGTCATCACGGTGACGGTATTCTCGCTGGTCTGGCAGTACACGGATTCCTTCTACAGCCAGCTGTTCCGCATTCCAACGGACATGCTGCTGGCGAAGCGCCTGTCCACGCTGCAGAACAACATCTCCGCGAACCTCAAAATCATGAACGTCCGCATCCAGCGTTTGTATGTTGACGCCGGCGTTGTGCTGACAATTCTGCCGCTGCTGATTTTGTATCTGCTGCTCCAGCGCCGCTTCATTGAAGGCGTTGAGCGGTCGGGTATCGTAGGCTAACAGCGTTAAGTAAAATCAGGATTACGGCGAACCTTCCGAAAACCGAATAAAAACGACAAAATTCGCCCGTAAAGCCGGTCGACAGCAGTGCAAACGCGAACGCACTTGCTTGAAACTGTGCTTTATGGGCGAATTGATTCCCTCGAAAACATTTTCCGACGAAATTTTCGCAAAAAAAGTTGAGAAAATTTGCTGAAACAGCTGATTTACCGGTTGACTAACGGTATAGTTTTGTGATATGATAAAGCAGAACGGAAATGGGAAATCTGGTGCAAAAATCGCCGGTATGACGGCACGGGTTTCCTGCTTCCCCGACGGCATGTCCGCCGGCAACGTTGCAATGGTTACACCAAGGAACCAAGTTCTGGGAAGGAACATGTTTAAGGAGGTCATCCAAGTGAAGAAGGTTGTTTCTGTTCTGCTGGCTGCGGGCATCATCGCGACGACGGGTGCGTTCGCAGAGAACGTCGGCGTGTCGAGCCCGGCTGCGTCGCCTGTGGCGTCTCCCGTGGCGGGTGCTGTCAGCAGCATCATTGACTTTGCCGACGGCAACTTCGGCTTTCTGGGGATGGACACGACGCTGGGCAATGCCGATGCGAGCGAGCTGAGCGTTGTGGACTACAACGGCGGCAAGGCGCTGTGCGTCAGCCCGGCGACGGCAGGCAGAGTGCCGTATGTGTCGCTGAACGTGGAAGGCCTGCTGGGCGAAAACCTGAGCCGTCTGGCGAAGATTACCTTCGATGTCGGCGTGGAACTGGGCACGGACGGCAAGTTCTATGCGCAGTCCGGCAAGGTGTACATGGTCAACGGCGAGGACGGCTCGAAGCCGTCTGCCGACTGGTCGGTTTACATGGAACGCAAGAATCCGAAGACGGCGGTCGTGACCGTTCCTGCGGGCGCGTTCGTGGCGGGTCGCGGCGACACGCTGCAGTTCTCCAAGGAAGTGGACAGCTTCATTGACTCCAAGAAGTTTGACGGCGAAGCGCCGCGTGACTTCTATGTGACCAACATCCAGTTCTTCGATGCGGAAGGCAACGTGCTGCCTGTGGATACCACGGCGGAATGGGTTGCGCCGGTGACGGAGGAAGACCGCTCCTATCTTTACGACGTGGCGAACGCGGTGGAGTTCCCGAACTTTGCCTACGAAGGCGGCGGCTGGAGTCAGAACGGTACGGAAATGCCGCAGGAATTCCTCGATGCGCTGGTGCCCGGTTCTGTGATTGAAATCAGCTACGAATCCGAAGACGGTACGATGTGGATTGTCCTGCCGGACGCGGCGGCAGGCTGGTCGCGCGTTGCCAATGACGGTTCTGCCGCCATCAACAGCAGCAAGAATACCTGCCAGATCACCTATGAGCAGATTGCGGCTGTGTGCGGCGAAGACAAGTCCACCTGGGGCGCGCGCCTGCAGTGCGAAGCGGGGAGCGCGTGGAAGGTTTACTCCGTGAAGGTTGGCCAGAAGGTCGCCCGCAAGGTCGCAACGCCCGTTGCTTCCTTTGATGGATTCTCCTGCGAAGGCGGCGCGTGGTCTCAGAATGGCTTCGACATCCCGGAAAATGTGCTGGATGCGCTCGTACCCGGTACGGCGCTGCAGATTGACTTTGAATCCGAGGACGGCTCGATGTGGATTGTCATGCCGGACTGCGCGGCGGGCTGGATGCGTGTGGCGCAGGGCGCGGCGAGCATCTCCGGCGGCAAGGCGTACATCACCTATGAGCAGATTGTCGAAGCCTGCGGCGAGGATAAGGCTGGCTGGGGCGCGCGGATGCAGTGCGAAGCAGAAAGCGCGTGGAAGGTCTACGCGGTGTCCGTGGTGAAGCTGGCGGAAATGGTCGGCAGCCACAACAATGTGGAGTTTGAAGGCGCGGCTTGTGAAGGCGGCGCTTGGGGTCAGAATGGCACGGAAATGCCGGAAAATATCGTGGCGGCGCTGGTGCCGGGCGCGGTCATCAATATCTCCTATGAATCCGAAACGGGCAACATCTGGATTGTCATGCCGGACGCGGCGGCGGGCTGGTCCCGTGTGCAGCAGCAGACGGCGGCGACCGACGGCAAGACGGCGCAGATTACCTACGAGCAGATTGCGGCGGTCTGCGGCGACGACGCTTCCACCTGGGGCGCGCGGATGCAGTTTGAATCCGACGGCGCGTGGAAGGTCTACGCAGTGACGGTCGGTCAGTCCAAGTAAATTTATTCATCTGTCGGGTGCGGAGAAAGCGCCCGTCACCCGACAGCTCGTTCAGAAAAAAACAACATAGGAGGTTCGACACACAATGAAAAAGTTTGCTGCTCTCCTGCTCGCACTGACGATGGTGCTGGGCATGGCGACCATCACGGCGAGCGCGGAAGGCTCCGAGCGCGTCATCACCATTGGCACGACGTGGGATCTTTACTGGGACTCCTTCGATGGCTCCATCGAAGATAACCCCTATTACAGCGGCACCACCGCGGACGAAATGATGTTCGCGAAGGTGAAGCAGATTGAAGACAAGTGGAACGTCAAGTTTGAGTACATCAACCTGACCTACGCGGGCGCGAAGGAATCCATCAACACCTCCGTTCTGGCGGGCACGCCGGACGTGGACGTGTACATGCTTGACCTCGCGCTGGCTGCTCCGGCGGCGGCGAACGGCTACGTCACCGACCTGCGCGACGTGCTGCCTGCTAACAACGCGGTGATTCAGGGCACGGACGCTGTGCTGTCCTACATCGACACCGGCAGCGGCGCTGTGCAGCTGCTGTGCGCCAACAACGCCGAAAACATGGTCGGTTCTACCATGCCGCTGGGATTCAACCTGCAGATGATTGAAGACGCGAACCTCGAAGACCCGCGCGATCTGGTCGAACGCGGCGAATGGACTTGGGAAAAGTTCCGTGAGTATTGCAAGGTGCTGACGAAGGACACCGACGGCGACGGCAACATCGACGTGTACGGCTTCGGCGGCTGGCCGGGAGACTACTTCATGAACTTCGTCATGTCCAACGGCACGAACGTGGCGGCGACCGCGACCGAGAACCTGTCTTCTCCTGAAGTCGGCGAAGTCCTCCAGTTCATGCAGGATCTGAACCTCGTGGACAAGGTGATGTACCCCATTCCGGAAGAAAACGGCTGGGACGTCTGCCGCTGCCTGTACCGCGACGGCAAGGTTGCCTTCACCCCCATTGCTGCGTGGATTATGGACTCCAACAAGGACTATGCGTTCCAGTCTCCCGACAGCCCGACCCTTGACTTCGACATGGTGTTCATCCCGTGGCCTGTTGGCCCGCACGGCAACGCGGAAACCAACGCGCAGAAGGTGACGGCGAACTCCTGCTACGTTATCCCGGTTGGCGTGGAAGATCCGGAACTGGTCTACAATGTGCTGTATGACCTGCTCAACTGGTACAACTACGATCCCAACAGCGAAGACGGCGGTGCTGCTGCGCTGGCCATCCGCGATGACCCCGAAACCCTCGGCTGGTGGTACGGCGTGACCGCGAAGGACATCGACCTGCAGGACTACAACTTTGAAATCATGATGGAAATGGGTCGCCATCAGATGCTGGACAACTACAGCAACCTCGGCAGCGATGCGGAGCTGCCCCTGCGTGAGTTCCTGAACGGCGATTACACCACCGCCCAGCTTCAGGAAACTTATCGCCAGACCATTCAGGATGCTATCGACGGCATTCTGGGCAAGTAATCCCTGTCTCTTTGACCTCCATCGTGGGTTCGCCTGCGGTGGAGGTCTTTTCGGTTCATACAAAACCCTGTCCTTGACAAGAACCAATGAATCGGCTATGATGAAATCAAACGCAAAAGGAGAAAACCCCCATGTGGACACAGCTGCCGGGCGAAAAGCGAATCGCCCTTGATGATGAAAATCTCCAGTACACCGGGCGCATTGATTTTGCTGACCCGCAAAACCCTGTGTTTCTCTTTACCGCCTCGTTCGTCCGCTTCCGCATGACCGGGCATCACCTCCGCGTCGTGCTGACGAACACGCACCACCTCTGGGAGAACCGCCTCGGCGTCGTTATCAACGGCGAACAGTTCGGCGTGCTGCTGGACTGGGACGCGCTGAACGTCATTGACCTCTCAGACCACCTCCGCGACGGCGAGAACGACGTGATGCTCTTCAAGCGGCAGGACAGCTGCTACAAGATGACGCTCCACGCGCTGCTGATTGACGAAAACGCGACGCTCCTGCCGCCGCCCGCGCGCCCGAATCGGCGCATTGAGTTCTATGGTGACAGCGTGTCGGCGGGGGAAGTCAGCGAAGTGACCGAATACGCCGGGAAACTTGACCCGCCCGACCATCAGGCGCGGTATAATAACGTATGGTTCAGTTATGCGTGGCAGACGGCGCGGCTGCTGAATGCCGAAATCAGCGACATTGCGCAGGGCGGCATTGCCTTGCAGGATGGCAACGGCTATTTTTTTGATACGGGGATGCTGTCCTGCTGGGATAAGCTGGCGTACAACCCGTTCTTCCACGACGAAAAACCGTGGGATTTCAGCCGCTTCACGCCGCACGTCGTCGTCGTTGCGATTGGGCAGAACGACTCCGCCAAGCGCAACTTTATGGCAGAAGACTATGACGGCGAACAGGCGAAGCGCTGGCGGAGCGACTACGCGGGCTGGATTCGCGCGATTCGCGGAAAATATCCGCACGCGCATATCCTGCTGACGACGACCATCATGGCGCACAGCCCTGCATGGGACGACGCGATTGAAGAAGTGTTCAGCGACTTTGGCGACCCGAAGGTGCATCACTTCCTCTATCCGAAGAACGGCTGCGGCACGCCGGGTCACGTTCGTGCGAACGAAGCAGCGGAGATGGCCAAGGCGCTCGCGGCGTACATTGAAGCTATCCCGAACGTCTGGCAGGAGGATGCAGAATGAACGTACAGGTAAATCAAAATGAACGGCTGATTCGCCCGTCCGACCCGGCGATTCGCTACACGGGGCGCATCGACAACAGCAACCCCGACGCGCCGTTCCTCATCTACGTCTGTTCGCAGGTGGAGTTCCGCGTCACGGGGCGCATTCTGCGCGTGTTTATCGAAAATATCCACTCGTTTTATGAAAATCGGCTGGGCGTCATCATCAACGGGTTGGAATCCGCCGTGCTGCTGGAAAGCGGCGCACAGGTGATCGACCTCTCCGACCGCATGACCGATGGCGAAAACCATGTGCTGCTCTTCAAGCGGCAGGACTGCTGCCACGCGCTGGTGCTGCACGGGTTCGCCGTCGCGGAAGATGCGGAGCTGCTGCCCTTGCCGCCGCGCCCGACGCGCCGCATGGAGGTCTACGGAGACAGCGTGTCCGCCGGGGAGGTGTCCGAAGCGGAATTTGCCTGCGGGCAGGTAGACCCCGAAGGGCACAACGGGCGGTACAGCAACGGCTACTTGAGCTACTCGTGGCAGACGGCGCGTCTGCTTGGCGCGGAGCTGCACGACATTGCGACCGGCGGCATGGCGCTGGAGGATGGAACCGGCTATTTCTATTCACCTGATTACATCGGGATGCTCTCGTCGTGGGACAAAATTAACTACTATCCGCCGTTCGGCGCGAAAACCGACTGGGATTTCAGCCGCTACACGCCGCATGTCGTCGTTACTGCGATTGGGCAGAACGACGCGAACCCGGTCAATTTCATGGCGCAGAACTACGACTGTGACGCCTCGAAGCACTGGAGGAGCGCCTACGCGGGGTGGATTCGCGCGATTCGGGCGAAGTATCCGCACGCGCAAATCATCCTGACGACGACGATTCTGGGGCATGACGCCGCGTGGGACCGCGCGATTGACGAGGTGTGCCGCGAGCTGTCCCAGACGGATGGGCGCGTGCATCATTTCCTGTACAGCAAGAACGGCTGCGGCACGCCGGGGCATATCCGCGGCAGTGAAGCGGCGGGCATGGCGAAGGAATTGGCGGGGTTCATCGAGACGCTGCCGGACGTGTGGGAAGATTAAATGCGGAATGCGGAATGCGGAATGCGGAATAAAACGGGGGTGTGAATCGTGATTTCTGTGGTGCTGCCAGCGTATAATCGAAGAAATACTGTCCGAAAAGCGGTCGAGAGCGTCCTCAATCAGACGGAACGGGATATCGAGTGCATCGTCGTCGATGACGCGTCGACCGATGACACGGCGGGGGTGCTGACGGAAATCAGTGATTCGCGCCTGCGCATCATCCGTCTGACGGAAAACAGCGGCGCGTGCCACGCGCGGAATGTCGGCGTTCAGGCGGCAAAGGGGGAGTACATCGCCTTTCAGGACAGCGACGACTGCTTCCACCCCGACAAGCTGGAGCGGCAATTGGCGTTCCTGAAGGAAACGGGCGCGGATGTCGTTTTCTGCGGCATGAACCGAATCTGCGGGCAGCAGACGGAGGCCTTTCCGGCGTATGTGCCGGATAAGTGTATTAACCGGATTGACTTATTGGAAGCAAACCTTGCCAGTACGCAGTGCATTTTCGGCAAGGCGGAAGCATTTCGCAACACGCCGTTTGACGAGGATATGCCGCGCCTGCAGGACTGGGCGCTGATGCTTGAACTGGCGAAAAAGTACATTGTGCGCGGCGAGGCAACCCCGCTGGTGGATGTGTACGTTCAGCCGGACAGTCTGTCCAATCAGCCGAAGAAGCTGTTTCCGGCGCTGCGGCGGATTTACCTGCGCTACGCCGAGACCATCAATGCAATTTGCCCGGAGCACTGGACGATCATCCTCACGCAGGCGGCGGAGCGCATCGGGGAAGAAGCGTGGCAGGGCGAACTGATGGAGAATGCGCCGGAGTGCGTGGTGCGCCCGGAGCAGATTGCGTCGATGGGGAACATTGTGCTGGGGCAGGGAGGCGAATATCCGCAGGGAAAAATCCTGCTGACGCGCAACCTGTCTGATATGCAGGAAGTGCGCGACAGATGCTACTATCTGCCGCGAAATCTGCTTGGCAAGGCGCTGAAGGAAAGTCTATCGGTGGAAATCGCGGGCAGGACGGCGGTGCATCCGCTGCAGCGGCTGTCGGCGATGCTGTGCGGCTGGCTGAATCATCAGGAAGCGTGGGAAACTGTTACGCAGATTTATGCAGAAGAGGAAATCATTGAGACGCTGGCGGCGGATCAGCTGATGGAAATGCCCTTGTGGGCGCGCGTCATCCGGCAGGCGGGGCGGAAGAAATTGCCGGACAAGCCGATTCGCCGCGTTGCCGCGTATTACCACAATGTGCATGGCGGCGGGGTACAGCAGGTGACGGCGAAACTGCTGCACGTTTGGCGGAAAATGGGGCTGGAGGTCACGCTGATTACGTCGCAGCAGCCGAACGAGGAGGATTTCCCGCTGCCCAAGGGCGTACGGCGCGTGGTGATTCCGCCGTTTGACCCGTTCGACTGGGAGAGCCGGAGCGCGCATGTGCGGCGCTTGGCGGAGGTGGCGCGGGAGGTTGACCTCGTGGTAGACCACGCGTGGGCTGACCCGATGGTTCTCTTTGATGTGCTGGCGATTCAGTCCGCGGGTGCGAAGGTGCTGCTGCACACACACAGCGTCTTCTCTATGACGCTTCTCAAGCGCGAACTGCACGACCGCTTCCAGTGCCTGCCGGATGTGGCGGCGATGGCGGATGGCGTAGTGGCGCTGACGCCGGCGGATGCGTGCTACTGGCGGCAGTTTTCGCCGCGGGTGTTTGAGACACGGAACCCGATTGATGTTGCGGATGTGCCGCTGAACGCGCTGGGCGGGCGGACAATGCTCTGGGTGGGGCGCAATTCGCCGGAAAAACGCCCGATGGATGCAATCAAGGCGGTCATGTGGATTGGCGATCGCGTGCCGGGGGCAAAGCTGATCATCATGGGCGGCGGATTCGAGCACGAGGCGGAAATGAATTGGCTGAAGAACGTGGAATACGTCGGATATCATCAGGATACGGAGGAAATTTTCCGGCAGGCGGATATTTTCCTCTGCACGAGCGAGTATGAAGGTTTCAGCCTGACGATGGCGGAAGCGCAGGCGCACGGCATCCCGTGCGTAACATACGACATGCCGTATCTGCCGATTTTGCAGGGCGGCGGGCATGTGGCCGTGCCGATGGGGGATGCGGACGCGCTGGCAAAAGCGGCGGCGGACTTGCTGCTGGACGCATCGCGCCGGGTGGCATTGGGGCAGGAGGCGCGCAAGAACGTGGAGCGCCTTTGCATTGATCAGACGGCGAAGTGGACGGAAATCTTCGCGCAGATGGCGGAGGCAAAGGGCAAAGCGCACCCGGACGCGGCAGTGCAGCAGATGGTGTCCACCCTGTCCGAACACGCGCTGCGGCAGGAGAAGGAGATCGTTTTCCACGAAATCGAGAAGCCGGAATTTATCCCGATGCCCAAGCACGGCCCGTTCAAGCTGTTAAGAAAGAAACTTGCAACGGCGTGCAAACTGCTGCTGGTTGGCAAATGAGCGCATAACATTCCTGTCCGCTGGGCATCCTCGCCATGAGGTGATGAATATGCACAGAGGGCATCCGTTGCTGTGCGGGACGCTGCTGGGCTTGACGTGGACGCTCTTGTCGCTGCTGTTTCAGGGTGCGGACTGGCTGGTGGCGTGGTCGCTGGAACGAGAGGGCGCGGCGCTGCTGGGGATGACGGCGGTTGGTGCGCTGATTGCCGCTGTGCCGAAGCTGCTGCGGAATCGGGGCAGTTACTGGGCGCGTGAGAGCGCGCTTGGGTGCGCTGGGGCATTTCTCTGCGGCGTCGGCATGATGATGGGGCTGCACTTGGCGGGCAGCGGACGCATCGTATCGGCAATGCTGGAGGGCAGCACGGGCACGTTCGGGTTTGTGATAATGGCATGGATTGCGGGCTGCGTGACGGCGCTGCTTGCAGGAAGGCGGCGCGCATGAGGATGCTGCTAATCCCTGCATCGTGCGGGCTGCTGCTGGGAATGGCGCTTTCGGCGGCACGGCTGATATCGCCCGATGGACTGCGTGACACGCTGCGCTTTCGCCCATCCCATGCGCTGAAGGCGGCGCTGTGGGCGCTCGGCATGGCGATTGCGGCGATGGCGCTGCTATGCTGGCTGGCGGTGATGGATATCGACCGCATTGTGCCCTTGCCGCTTCACGCGGGAACGCTGACTGGTGGAATGCTGTTCGGCGTGTGCGCGGCGCTGTGCGGCTTTACGCCGGGGACGGCGCTGACGGGAATTGCGTCGCGAAAGCCGATGCGTGCGCTGTGTGCGGCGCTGGGGTGTCTGGCGGGCGCGTGGCTTGTGCAGTATGTGCCAACAGGAGCGATTCACAGACTCTGGGAAGCGCCTGCGGGAACGCTCTTTCGCATGACGCTGACCGAGCCGTACTGGTTTGGCGGAGGATTTCTTCGGCAGGGGTGCATCGGGCTGGCGATGATGCTGCTGGGGCTGCTGATGCCGTCGGGCGTGCGCTGGACGCGGGAGATTCCGCCCGAAAAGCCGACGGAATCGGCCGAGCCGGAGACGTTCGTCGCGCTGCTGCCTGGGGAAGAGCCGATGGTGGTCGAAATTCCGCCAGAGGATGCGGAGATAGACGACGAGCTGCATCATCTCCCGCCGGAGGACGAGGTGGAGGAAATCGACGGCTCGCCGGAAGAAGAAAACCTGGATGAACCAACAGGTATTCTTCCAGATGAAGAAAACATGGAAACAGAAACGTTGGAGATAGACGACGAGTTACATCATCTTCCGCCAGAGGATGAAGTGGAAGAAATTGACTAACATGGCAAAGACGCGTGATTTGCAAGAAAAGTGACGCGCGGCATGAAAAAACCACAAAATAGCGAATGTTCGGCAGATGTAACCTTTTGCGGAAAAAACGAAAATTCATCGAAAAAAAGCGGAAAATATACTTGCAACAGAGGGCGCAAATGTGGTATGATACAAGGGATAAAAGGAGGGGAAAGTGCAATGGGGCATGTGCAGATTAACCTTTTTGGCAGTTTCCATGTGGAACGGGACGGGAAATCTGTAGATGAGCAGCTGGTGCGTTCCCCCAAAGGGATGCTGCTGATGCAGTATCTGATCCTTGCGCCCCGACAGACGGCGGAAGCAAAGACGCTGATGCAGGTCATGTGGCCGGAGGAAAACTCAACCAGCCCCGATACGGCGCTCAAAACGCTGATTAGTCGTCAGCGCGCGCTGCTGCGGGAAATCTCCCCCGAACTGGCAATGTGTCTGGTGACGGTGCACGGCGGGTATCGCTGGGTGTGTCCGCCGGAAGTGTCGGTGGATGTGCTGGAATTCGAGGAAATGCTGGCGCGGATGAAGCTGCCGGGGGGTGCCACGCCATCGGAAGAAATGCTGACGCGGATGCTCGTGCTGTATCAGGGGCGCTTGCTGGCGGATCAGCAGCCGCAGCCTGCGTGGCTCTACAACCGCAGCGAGCGGCTGCACCAGCAATTTCTGCAAACGGTGGATAGTCGGTTGGCGCAGCTGCAGCAGGCGGGGTATGTGCACCGCTATGTGGCGCTGGTGCGGCGCGCGATTGATGCTGATCCGACAAACGAGGCCCTGCAGCAGCGGCTGATTGAGGGGTTGCGCCAGACCGAGCGCGATACCGACGCTGACCAGCAGGTGGAGCTTGCCGCGCGCCTGGACAGCGCCGCGCGCGACGAGATGATGGCGGATTATTATGACCGCATCCAGCGGGCAAGCCGTGCCTTAGAGACGGGGCTGGTGCAGTTCAAGGAAGAATTGATGCGCGGGGAGGACAACAACCGCGCGATTGTCTGCGACCGGCGCGTGTTTCGGTCGCTGTTCTGTTTGCAGCGGCGCGGCATGGAGCGCACCGGCGGTCATGCGCTGCTGGGCATCCTGACGCTGACGGAGCTTGACCCGGCGAGCGAGAAGCGGGAAGCCGCACTGAACGGCCTGGTGAAGATTATGCTGCTGAATCTGCGCCGCGGCGACGTAATTACCCGGCTGGACGAAAGCACGATTGCCATGTTCCTGCCCAACGCCGACGAAAGCGCGGCGAACATCATCATCGACCGTCTGAAGCGCTCGTTCTATCTGCAATTCCCGTCCACCGGGAGGACGCTTAGCTGTGCGATTTCGGCCATCAGCGTGGAAAAAACGAAGCCGGAGCAGCGATAAAGTGAATCATCAGAAGGCAGACGCGAGAGTGCCGGCCTTTTTTCGTGGGGGGAAAATAAGGCTCTTCACGGAAAGTTGGTGGGGAGCAAACAAGGACTTAGGCGAAGCACCAAAAAGCTGCACGCGGAAGGAGCATGAAAGCGCGACCGACTCAATCGCGCGGAGGGGTCAAGGGGCAATTGCCCCTTGCAGGGTCAAGGGACAGCGTCCCTTGTGGGGTTTGGGGCAACGCCCC
>ENA-OZSP01000066-OZSP01000066.1-human-gut-metagenome-genome-assembly--contig:-NODE-66-length-32125-cov-13.095104_pt1 | contig 32125 bp, 31 predicted proteins | sample MGYA00243282_ERZ653973 | MGnify/ENA primary metagenome ERZ653973 (study PRJEB26926, sample SAMN06164457) | human gut metagenome | biome: ENVO:00009003; feature: ENVO:2100002; material: ENVO:00002003... | reverse complement strand
ATACCACATATCAATGAAAAAGCCAAGCATTTCTGCTTGACTTTTTCGACAGTCTTACCGCCATCTTAGATTAAGTTCTAAGGTGGCGGTTTTGTTATGACAATTTATATTTTTCTGAAAGTAAGTTTGGAATCTCGTGCCTTTTATCTAAAGAATGTGATTCTCTGAGTATTTCCAAAGGATCGAAGAATGGTGTAAATGAAATAATGTCTTGCCCGGTCTTTCCCGCTTCACAAAGAGCCTTGCTTTCACGAACCTCATTTTCAATAGATTTTGAAAAGTACATATCCTCCGAATACATAAACATAATCAATGTCAATGCGGCAAGTTTATCATCTAATGTAAGTTTATTAAATTGCTTATAAAACTGTCTATAACGTTTATTTCCATCTTCAATAAACATCACGATTACAGTTTCCGATTTCAAAGGCAATATGCTTATATGAATGTTTTGTATTCTGTACTCAGGAGATGGATTATAAATGTTGTTGATGATATTACCGTTAAAATCAACAGTCAATGCTAACGAACATTGAAAAGCAATTGGGACCACATAATTTAGTTTTTCGTAATAGCATACATAGTAGTCTACTGAACTGTCTTTTTCTAATGCTTTCTTTGCTTTTTTATAACTGTCCACATATTCCTTTAAATCCATTTCATTTGCGGCGTTTTTTGCATCACTAAACATCCGAGCAGCATCTGTTTTTTTAGCGGAAATATTAAAGAGTTCAATTTCAAAAAGCCGTTTGCTAATAGATTTCAAACTATTTTTTAATGCCATTTGGGCAATCATTTTTGGAGTAGGCTGATTTGAATAATTATCAGGATTCTCATAGTTTGAAAAAATTTTACTATCGCAATCATTGCAAATTAAATGAAATGTTCCTGCTTTATTCACTCCATTTTCAGTATCCATCAAAGGATTATCCACAACGGTATTTAATGTTAATACATCGCCATTTGTGGCAATGTTTTCAAGACAAAACCTCGGAACGGAATGCGAATTACAAAAACTTGTAACGCTCTTTCCACAAAAATAACAAGTATCTCTCTTTGCAGCTTGACGTGCTTCTTTTAAAAGTCGGCTCGTTTGCTTCTTATATGTAAAATCGGTTCTGAGCAATTCTTTTTCCTCATCCGAAAAAGCCCCCAAATTAAAGAGATTAACCATATCATCAAACATCTTTTTCACCTCTTTGAAAACATTATATCATAATTTTAAGCAATTAACAATTAGTAGCTTAAAGGTCAAATCATAATTTCATACATTCGACTATTAAACCGTCTTTGAGTACAATTATGGTAGAAAATCAAAGGAGGATTTGATATGCGAGATGAGAAGAATTACATAGCACTTGATGATTTTGAGCATAGAATTGTTGTCGACTGTATGAATGAAATGAGAAACAAACTTATCGCTGACAGCAAATACACCGATACGGTGGACGAGGTTTTACTGAAAATCATTGATGCAAAGCAAAAAGAATTCAAAGCGATCTACAAGGAGGCGTGAGTATAGAAAAGGTTATTTATGACAAAAAGAACGGTCTTTGGTACGAACTTCAAGGTGACTACTATCTACCGTGTTTAAAACTGCCCGAAGAAGAACAACAGCCAATCGGCATTTGGGGACATCGGCACTTGCGGTATATTAAGCAACATCGCAAGGTGTTATACCTAAATCTGCTGACATGCGGTAAACTGACGGTTACCTCTCAGGTCTTGACAAACAGGCAGAAGATATGTTTTCTCGTCTCGTAAAGCAAATGGCAGAGCATGAGGGTGTTACCGAGAAACTCAAAGCGGAAAATCAAATGGAATGGATTGGTCGGATGAACAATATCCGCAGCAGAGCAAAGGTAGTCATAAATAATGAATTGATTTTTTCATAAAAGATTAACGGTGCTGTAAACATCAAAAGGGTTTACAGCACCGTTTTTGCGTATGCATTTTCTGTCGAACAGATTATTCAACCTTCATCATTCTGTAACCAACGCCGATATGCGTTTGGATATATTGGGGCGAATCTGCGTCCTTCTCCAGCTTTTTGCGGAGCGTTGCCATAAAAACACGCAAGGAAGCAATATCGTTATCCCAACTGCTGCCCCAAATGTTCCGGGTAATAAAGGTATGGGTTAAAACCTTACCGATATTTCTTGAAAGCAGACACAAAAGCTTATATTCAATAGGCGTTAGGTGCAGCTCTTCATCGCCTAAATAAGCGCATCCTGCGGCATAATCTATACGAAGCTGTCCGTTTGTGAAAACGGACGCTTCGGCGGCGGTCTCATTCTGTATCATATTAAGCCGCCTTTGCGTTACCCTGAGCCTTGCCAATAATTCTTCCACAGAAAACGGTTTGGTCAGATAATCGTCGGCCCCCGCATCGAGTGCGTCAATTTTATCGGTATCTTCACTTCGTGCGCTTATGACTATAATCGGCATATTCGACCAAGTGCGGATTTTTTTGATTACTTCAACACCGTCAATATCGGGAAGTCCTAAATCTAAGAGGACAATATCAGGATTGTGCGATGACGCTTCCAAAATGGCGGTGGCGCCGTTTGGCGCAGTTAAGTATCTGTAATCGTGTGCTTTAAGGGTTGTCGTAATAAGATTTTTAACCGAATTATCATCTTCAACAACCAATATCAATGGTTTATTCATGAATTTCTACCTCCCCGGCAGATAATGTAATGGTAAACACCGTGCCGTGCGGTGTATTGTCCGAAACGGTTATTTTGCCGCCGTGTGCATTTACAATGGAACGGCACAGAGATAATCCCAAGCCTAAGCTGCGGCGGCTGTCGGCTATTTTATTCGCTCCGCTGTAAAACATATCGAATACCCGCTCTTTCATTTCATCCGGTATCCCGTCGTCGTCATCGGCAATAGATATAACGGCTTTATCTCCTTGCTTCCAGGTTTTAATCAGAATGTTGGAGCCCTTCGGCGTGTATTTAATTGCGTTGTCCACAATATTTATAATAACCTGTACCATCAGCTTTGCGTCCATTTTAGCGAGCAAATAATCTTCTTTATGCTGGACGGTAATATGATGTTCTACGCTTTTTCTGTTCACATGATGAAGTGCTTCTGTAGTGACATCGTCCACTAAATCCTCTGTAATATGAAGGTTCAACCGTCCCTCTTTAATTCTTGTTACCGAAAGTAGATTTTCCACAAGATTGATAAGCCACATAGAGTCATCGTAAATATCTGTATAAAGCTGATTCTTTGTCGCTTCATCAAAGGAATTGCCGTTTGATATAAGATTGCTTGCGTTTCCCGAAATGGAAGTAAGCGGTGTTCGCAAATCGTGCGAAATTGCCCGCAGGAGATTAGCACGGAGCTGTTCATTCTTAGCAAGAATTGCCGCTTCTTCTTTTTCTCTTGCATTCTTTTCGTTTTCCAGCGACAGAGCACATTCGCCGAGTATGGACAACAGAATACTTTTTTCAAACGCATCAAGGGGCTCATCGCCTATATAAATACCTACAACGCCGTAAACTCGGCTGTTAACTCTTACGGCGAGGTATAGGCATTTTGCGTTTGAAAGTGTTTCGGTAGTAGCACCTGCGTGTTTGTTATTATTTAGCACCCATTCCGCAACCGCCTCTTCTTTTGTACCCGTTATTTCTTTGTCTGTTTTATCTCCAGAAACTGTAAAAATATGAGGCTTTCCGAGCGTTTCGCCCTCAGTCAGATAAAACAATATATCCTTTCCGAGCAGTTTTATAAGCTGATTTGCCGTTGCGGAAACGATTTCGTTTTTGTCTTTTGCCTGTTGCAAAAGCTGATTTGTATCAAACAGCACCTTTGTTCTGTAAGCCGCCTTTGCAGACTGTTTCGCATGCTCTTTCAACTTCACGGCAAGCGAGCTTGTGAGCAGTGCCGCCAAAAACATAATTAAAAAGGTGACAGGATATCCTTAATCGTAAGCCAGAAGTGTGAACTGCGGATCGGTAAAGAAAAAGTTGAAAACCAAAACGCTGACAATAGAAGAAATCAGACTGTAAATTCGATGTCTTGTAACGACCGAGGTCACAAGAACGCCGAGAACATATACCGTGATGATATTTGCCTCTGCAAACCCCAATTGCCTGAACAGCATGCCAATACAGCTTGATAAAATCAGAATAGCAACGCTTTTTAAAAGATCGGAAACCGAAAACACGATTTCATTTTTCTTCCTTGCTTTTTTGGCGCGGTATGCGGTGTTTTTACCGTCAGTATCGGGTATGATATGCACATCTAAATTCGGTGCGTTTGCAATCAGTTTTTCTGTAAGAGTAGGTTTAGAAAATATGCTCTTTCGGGTTGCGGAGCTTCTTCCTATCACAATTTTTGAGACTCCCGAAAGCCTTGCAAATTCGGCAATTTGATAGGAAACATCTTCACCGTACACGGTTTCAATTTTAGCGCCTAATTGTTCTGCAAGACGCATATTGCTTCGCAGGCGTTTTACATCTTCTTCAGGCATAACCTGATAATCAGGAGTTTCCACAAACAGCGCGGTAAAAGCGCCCTTAAAGGCATTTGCCATCCGGGCGGCAGTGCGAATTATTTTTGCATTCGACGGTGATGACGAAAGGCATACAAGAATATGCTCATCCGTATGATAATCACTGTGGCTTTTTATTCTTACGGCTTCGGTAAGAAGATTTACCCTGTCTGCACAGCGTCGCAAAGCAATTTCACGAAGCGCCGTTAGATTTTCTACGGTAAAGAAATTCTCTGTAGCACGCTCAGCCTGAGTCGGGCTATAAACTTTGCCCGCTTGCAGCCGTTCAATCAATTCCTGCGGCTCAATATCAACAAGCTCAACCTGACTTGCGTTATCAAATACCGAATCGGGGATTCGCTCATGTACCATAATGCCCGTTATAGATGCAACGGTGTCATTTAGACTTTCAATATGCTGAACGTTTACCGTGGTATAAACGTCTATTCCCGCATTAAGTAACTCTTCAATATCCTGATAACGCTTTGTATGTCGGCACACGGGGGCATTGGTATGGGCAAGCTCATCCACAAGAATTAACTGTGGATGTCTGGCAAGTGCAGCGTCCAGATTAAATTCTGAAAGAGTAATTCCGTTATATTCCGAAACAAGATTCGGAAGACATTCCAGTCCGTTTACAAGTGCAGAGGTCTGAGGACGGGCATGAGGTTCAATATAGCCGGCAACGACATCAATACCATGCCTCTTTACCGAATGAGCTGCTTTCAGCATTGCATAGGTTTTACCTACACCTGCGGCATATCCAAAAAATATCTTCAAATGCCCGCGATTAAGAGTTTGCTCTTCCTTTTCAATTTGCTTTAAAATCTGTTCCGGGCGTTGCCTTGTTTCGTCCATAAAAACACCTCCTGATTAAAAGAATTTTTTCTTTTTGAAGTAGATGATTTCTCCTATTGCGATAACAAGAGAAACAATAATCACCGACAGATAACCGTACCGCCATTTAAGCTCAGGCATATAGGCAAAGTTCATTCCATACCATCCCGTAATTAAAGTAAGAGGCAGGAAAAAGGTGGTGACGATTGTGAGAATGCCCATAATCTTATTTTGCCGTGCATCCTGCTTTGACTGATAAAGTTCACGAAGCTGAAGCATATTTTCACGAAGCAACTGAACATGATTTTGCAATCTCTCGGCACGGTGGGTAAATTTATCCCAGTCACCGGTATCGTCTGCAAATGAAGAACACGCGCGGGATTGAAACAACTCTCCGATATCTGTCAATTGTTCATAGTAAGCATTTAATTCGGACAGCTTTTGCCTGTGTTTTGTAAGCAACGGGAAAAAGTCTGCCGAACCGCCGGAGCCGATATTTTCTTCCATTTTTTCTGTTTCTGACTCGATGTGAGAAAGATAGAGAACATCATCCTCTATCATTTGCTCCATAAACTGCAAAAGAAGATGAGCCGGACTGTTCAGCTCCTGAAACATACTTATCCGTTTGTCTACCCATAATTTCAAATCGCCTACATCTTCGACAAATAAGAGCGACTGTCCCGTCAAATAAAAGCTGAAGGAAAGTTGCGGTAAACGCTGTTCGCTTTTTTGAGGCAGACGTAATGTTCCGATGATGCAGTTTTTGAAAACCTCTGCCTTACAATAACGAATTGATCCGAGGCAGTGAAGAAGTTCTTTATAATACGGAAGCTGCTCTTTACATTCGTGAAATTCCGCCGTGCTCATAACCGTGAAAAACGGCTCTTTATCGTTGCAATTCTGAGCGGCGTGGAGACTCCCGTCTTGTGAATCAATAAAGTATTGCATAATAGCGTCTCCTTTCCGTTCATTATTATACCACATTATGAAAGTTTTTTCTACTTTCCATATTCCGCATTGATCGCCGCTTGATTTGACAAAAGCAAATCTGAAAAGCTATTTGCAAAGGCATTATTTGAAGCCTTTTTTCATATCACAGCGGTCTGAATTACGGAAGGATCCAGCGGTTCTATCGTACATCCTGCTTTCTCACAGATAATACTATTTTGCTTTGTAGAAATGATAAGACAGCGGTATGTATCGTCATTTGCAGAAGCATTGTTTTCAATAAAGCCAAAGCCAATGCGATTTTTGTTTAGCTTATCATATATATCCTCTGTATTTCCAAACAGGAAATGAAGCTGACAATTCGGCTTTCCTTTTGAAAACTTTTCAAATAGCGGTATCAGCGAATCCAAGATCATAGGATTATCAAACGCAATAAAAAGGCTGTTTTCTGCAATTTCTTTGTCAATTAAGTGGTGGTTATTTGCTAAAAATCGTCAAGCCTTTTCATTATAAAGTAACCGAACACAATCATGACAGCCACTGCGCACACTAACAATAATTCTTTCATGCTTTCCGTCTTCTTTCGGAATTTATATGTGAAAACTCTTTTGTATGTTTTTGGTATCACCCAGCACCAAAATAGTGTCACCCGGTATAAAGCTTGTTTCAGACGCAAAATTTAGATTCATTTTACCGTCGCGTTTAATCGCCATAATATTGATACCGTGCTTTTTACGCACATCTGCTTCAATAACGGTTTTTCCGATCCATTTTTCGGGTACGGCAATTTCAAAAATTGCATGATCGCTGTCCAACTCTATGTAATCGAGGATATGGTCGGCAGTATAGCGGATAGCCGTCCAATCCGCAAGCTGCCTTTCGGGATATATGATTTCATCCGCACCGTTTCGCAGAAGGAATTTTGCGTGTACATCCCGTGCCGCACGGGAAACTATCTTTTTGGCATCCAATTCCTTTAATAGAGATGTCGTTTCAAGCGAGCTTTGAAAATCGTCCCCGATTGCAACGATGCAAACATCAAAATTATTTACGCCCAAAGACTCCAAAAACTCCTCATTTGTTGCATCGCCTATTTGCGCGTTCATAACAAAGGGCAATACCGCATTTACTCTTTTTTCGTTTTTGTCTACAGCCATAACCTGATGCCGCATCTCGTTAAGCTTCATAGCAATATGCCTGCCAAACCTTCCAAGCCCTATTAATAAAACAGATTTCATATTATTTCTCCTTTAGCCAACCGTTATTTTTTCCTGCGGATATTTTGTTACGTTTGTCTCTGTACCTTTCATTGCCGCAAATATCAATGTCAGTCCTCCGACTCTTCCGAAAAACATGAGTATAATCAGAATGAACTGCGAAGCAATCCCCAACTGTGAGGTGATGCCAAGCGAAAGCCCCACAGTTCCGATTGCCGACGCTGTTTCAAACAGTGACGGGAGCAATGGAAGATTTTCGATGCGGCTGATGATCATTCCGCCACCTATAAACAGCCCAATATACAGTAAAAAGATAGTTGCCGCACTTTTCACGGTATCGTAGGATATGCGCCGTTTGAAAAAGTGTGTATCTTCCTTTTTACGAAACACGGACAGCGCCGATGAAACCAAAACGGCGATTGTGGTGGTTTTCATACCGCCAGCCGTTGAACCGGGCGAACCGCCGATCAGCATCAACAATATTATCAGCATTTGACCTGTCTCACTGAAGGATGTTAAATCCGTGGTATTAAAGCCGGCTGTTCTCGGCGTAACAGACTGGAAAAGAGAGGTCAGGATTCTTTCTCCCAGTGGAAGGTTCTGATACTCGAAAAAGAAAAAGTAAAGCGATGGCAGGATAATCAGTATTCCCGTAACCGTGAGGATAACCTTGCTTTGCATTCGGTATTTTCTGAAATGAAGCTTGTTGTTTTTTATATCCTCCCAAGTTAAAAAGCCTATGCCGCCGATAATAATAAGCGCCATAACCGTGAAGTTGAAAAAGGGCTGTGATGAATAAGAGGTTAATGACGAAAACGGCTCTTTAACGCCGATTAAGTCAAAGCCTGCGTTGCAAAATGCCGAAATGGAATGGAACAAGGCATACCATATGCCCTTCATAATTCCGACATCACGGATAAAAGCCGGTAAAAGCAAGGCTGCTCCAATCAGTTCAATGCACACCGTTATTTTCAGTATAAATTTTGTAAGCCGTACAATTCCACCGAGATGGTGTGCGGAAACCGCCTCCTGCATCGTGCTTCTCTGCATCAACCCTATTTTTCTACCCGAAAAAGCCGCAACCGAAACCGCAACCGTGACAATGCCCATACCGCCGATTTGAATTAAAAACAGAATTACGCTCTGCCCGAACATTGACCAGTATGTAGCGGTATCGTGTATAACCAAACCGGTTACACAAACTGCGGAGGTAGCGGTAAACAGTGCATCTGAAAACACGGCGCCTTTACCGTCCATTGTCGAAACGGGCAGCATTAACAGTATGCTGCCTAAAATTATCACAGACAGAAAGCCTAATATAATAATCTGAAACGATGTAATATGCTTGTGTTTTAGATTTTGCCGTTTTATCATAACTGATACCTTCGCAATCTTAATATCATATTTAGACTGTCTTTATTTTATCTTAATCTGCATTAAATCGGCGTAAGCAAGATAAAGACGATATTAAGATTGCATAAAGGATTTCAAATTTGTGCTAAAACACTGAAGAGATACGGAATCATATCTTCCATGATTCAAATTAAATTGGAAATCATCATGCATTTCTCTGATTTTCACAATAATGAATTAACGACTGGCGGGTAATGATACCGCAGAGTGCACCCCTTCCGTCAACAATAGGAACATAGTTTTGATTCAAGGCAACAGCAATAACCTGTTTTTCGTCCGCATCTATGGATAGGGCAAGATAACATTCTTTGCGCATGATGTCGCCAATTCGGTAACGCTCCTGAAATTTTAAATCCGTATTTCCGACAGCCAAAATGTGACGGAGGAAATCTCCCTCCGTCACATTTCCCACATACTGTTCTTCTTCATTCAGCACGGGTATGGCAGTATATCCGTGCGCACGAAAGCGTTCCAGTCCCTGACGGACCGTATCATTCTCATGGAGGAACACGGTGGAAATTTTCGGAATCATGATTTTGATAATGTTCATCGTGTGATTACTTCTCCAAAATTCCGTCCAGCATTAAATTCACTTTAAGAACATTAACGGTTTCTTCTCCGAAAAGTCCTAAGAACTTACTGTCAGTGCATTTCTTAATAATCTCCCGCACCTCATCCTCGGTCATATCATTTGCTTTTGCGATTCTTGCCACCTGATACTCAGCGGCGGCAGGTGAAATATGCGGGTCAAGTCCGCTGCCCGAGCAGGTCACAAGGTCAACGGGGATTGCCGTTTCGTCCATATCGGGGTTAGCCTTCCGCAGCTTTTCCACACGCTCCCGAACCAAAGCCTTATATTCTTCGCTTGCCGGGGAAAGATTGGACGGTGCGGCATACATCAGCGTTTTTCCGTTTTCGTCCTTGTAGGTTGAAACATCAATATTCATAATGCGCCCCCACATATGTCCGTCATCCGTATACTGTTGACCGAGCAGTTCACAACCGTACTTCTTTCCGTCAACCTCAATAATACTTCCGTTTGCTTTATCGGGGAAAATAAGCTGCGCAAACCCTGTAACTACACCCGTATAAACCACGCCGCAGAGCAATGTAAAAATAAGAAAGATTATTACCGCTCTCGGCAGTACATTTTTTAATGTTTTCATGGTAAAACCTCCTTATGCCAAGCCGAACAGTACAAGTAGCATATCAATAAGCTTAATGAAGATAAAAGGTGCCGCCAGACCGCCGAGACCGTAAATTAACAGGTTGCGTGATAAGAGCTTCCCCGCTGGAACCTCGCGGTATTTTACGCCCTTAAGCGCCAGCGGAATCAGCGCAATAATAATCAGCGCATTGTAAATGATTGCCGACAAAACTGCGCTTTGCGGGGAATGAAGTCCCATAATGTTAAGTGCCGAAAGCCCCGGATAAAGTCCCATAAACAAGGCGGGAATAATGGCGAAATACTTTGCCACATCGTTCGCTATGGAGAAAGTAGTCAGACTGCCCCTTGTCATCAAAAGCTGTTTACCGATGCGGACGATATCAATAAGCTTTGTCGGAGACGAATCAAGGTCAACCATATTCCCCGCTTCCTTTGCCGCCTGTGTGCCTGTGTTCATCGCAACCGCCACATCAGCCTGTGCAAGTGCGGGGGCGTCGTTCGTACCGTCACCTGTCATAGCGACAAGGTGTCCCTTGCTCTGAAAATCGCGTATCATTTGGAGCTTGCCTTCCGGCGTTGCTTCGGCAAGAAAATCGTCCACGCCCGCTTCTGCTGCAATAGCAGCGGCGGTCATCGGGTTGTCGCCAGTAATCATAATGGTTTTTATACCCATTTTACGAAGATCCGCGAACTTCTCCTTTACGCCCTGCTTGATAATATCTTTCAAGTGAATGACGCCAAGTATCTTATGATTTTTTGCCACAACAAGAGGAGTGCCGCCTTTATTTGCAATCTCTTTTACGATTTGGTCGCATTCCTCGGAATAAACGCCGCCGTTTTCGGTCACATATTTTTGCATTGTATCGGCGGCTCCCTTGCGGATTTCGTTGCCGTCATAATCAACGCCGCTCATACGGGTTTTCGCCGTAAAGGGAATAAAGGTCATATTCTTGTCGGAAAGCTCTCTGCCACGAATATCGAATTTTTCTTTTGCGAGAATAACTACGCTTCTGCCTTCGGGCGTTTCATCGGCAAGCGAGGATAACTGCGCCGCATCGGCAAGCTCCTGTTCACTTGCGCCGTCCACAGGAATAAAAGCGCTCGCCTTGCGGTTGCCGAGTGTAATCGTACCGGTTTTATCGAGCATCAGGATATCCACATCGCCTGCGGCTTCTATAGCTCTGCCGCTCATAGCAAGAACATTCGCCTGATTAAGTCTGCTCATTCCCGCAATACCGATAGCGGAAAGTAATGCGCCGATGGTGGTAGGGGCAAGGCAGACAAGCAAAGCGACCAAGGTAGTAACAGAGGTAGGATTTTCAATTCCCGCCTGCTTTGCCGAGAATATGGAATAGGTATACAGCGACACCGTGACAAGAATAAATATAATGGAAAGCGCGACAAGGAAAATCTGCAACGCAATTTCATTGGGCGTCTTTTTACGGGAAGCACCCTCGACCATTGCAATCATTTTATCAAGGAAGCTTTCGCCCGCTTCATTTGTTATCTGCACGACGATCCAATCGGAAAGTACGGTTGTACCGCCTGTTACAGCACTTCTGTCGCCGCCTGCCTCACGGATAACGGGTGCGGATTCGCCTGTGATAGCACTTTCGTCTACCGATGCGGCACCCTCAATAACCTCACCGTCGCCCGGAATTTGCTCTCCTGCTTTTACAATGACAATATCGCCTTTTTTAAGCAATGCGGAAGAAACGGCGGTTACCTGTTCTTTCTTATCGGCAGAGGGTATCTTGTGTGCCTCTACATCTTTCTTTGAAGCTCTCAGGGCGTCCGCCTGCGCCTTTCCGCGTCCCTCGGCAATCGCTTCGGCAAAATTTGCAAAAATACAGGTAAACCACAAAATCACCGCAATCGCCAGCGTATATCCGCTGGAAACATCTTTGAAGCCAAACAGAGAAATAATCCATAATCCGGTTGTCAAAATTGCAGATATATACACCAAGAGCATAACGGGATTTTGCACTTGTGTTTTCGGACTTAGTTTAATAAATGAATCTTTGATTGCTCTGCCGAGCATTTTTTTATCGGCAAAAGCACTTTTTACTGACTGTGCCATAGCGCTACCTCCTTACACAATACTTTGGAAAAATTCTGCTATCGGTCCCAGCGCCAGTGCAGGGAAAAAGCTGAGCGCACCAACAAGCAAAACAATAAAAATCAGTAAGAATACAAACATACCGTTTGTGGTGGAAAGTGTACCTGCACTTGTTGCAATCTTCTTTTTCCCTGCAAGACTTCCCGCAATCGCCAGCGTTCCGATGATAGGCAGAAAACGGGCAAACAGCATTACAAGTCCGAGCGAAACATTCAAAAATACGGTGTTTGCATTAAAGCCCGCAAAGGCAGAGCCATTATTAGCGCCGCAGGAAGAATATGAGTAGAGTATTTCGGAAAAGCCGTGCGCTCCGCCGTTGTTGAGACTGCACGCCACGCTCGGAACGACAGCCGCAATACCGCTTCCGATAAGAATGGCAATCGGTGTGGCAAGACAAACAAGCACAGACCATTTCATCTCGTAAGGTTCAATCTTTTTGCCCAAAAACTCAGGCGTTCTGCCGACCATAAGCCCGGCTATAAACACCGTCAGAATGGCAAAGGCAAGCATACCGTAAAGACCGCAGCCAACGCCGCCGAAGATAACCTCGCCGAGTTGCATCAGAAGCATTGTAACCATACCACCGAGTGGTGTATAGCTGTCGAGCATAGAATTGACAGAGCCGTTGGAAGCCGCTGTGGTAAACGCAGCCCAAGTAGAGGACGAAGCGATACCAAGTCGGGTTTCCTTGCCCTCCATATTGCCGCCCGCCTGATCGGTCATAGAAATGTTGACATTCCCGTCCTGAGCAAGCTGTGGAGTTGCAAGATGTTCGCTGACGGCAATCGTTCCAAGTGCCAGCACAAGGCATATAAACATCGCCATAAAGATTGCAACGCCTTGCTTTTTATTCTTTACTGCCTTTCCAAAGGTGAAACACAGCGCAGCAGGAATCAACAGAATAGAAATCATTTCAATCAAATTTGTAAAGGCGTTCGGGTTTTCAAGCGGATGAGCGGAGTTAACGCCCATATAACCGCCGCCGTTTGTACCGGATTGTTTAATGGTGACCTGACTTGCCGCAGGACCCATAGGTACAAACTGTTCGGTAACAATTTCGGCGTCCTCAATCACCTGTCCGTCTATGGTAACGGTTTCTGTTTCAAGGTTGATTTCTGCATTTTCAAGGATTGTGCCATCAGCACTCACCGCAATCGGTTCAACAAGAGATACCGTTTCAGCGCCTTTCAGGCTTTGAACCACACCGCCGCCAACCAACAACAAAGAAATCACTAAATTAAGCGGAATAAGGATATGAATTACTATTCTCGTCATATCTACCCAAAAGCTGCCTAATCCATCTGCTTTGACTTTTATAAATCCCCGTATCAGGGCGAATAGCACAGCAATACCTGTTGCCGCTGAAACAAAGTTCTGTACGGTAAGTCCAAGTGCCTGTGTCAAATAGCTTAATGTGGATTCGCCGCTGTACGCCTGCCAGTTCGTATTGGTTACAAAACTGGCTGCGGTGTTAAAGGACAAATCCCATTTCACCCCCGAAAGCCCCTGCGGATTTCCTGGAAGAACGCCCTGCAAAAGCTGAAGCAAAAACAGAAAAATAAGACCGATGCCTGAAAAAATCAGAACGGAAACGGCATATTTTTTCCAAGTCATCTGTTCGTCCTTATTAACGCGCATAACCTTATACACAGCGTTTTCACAGGGCGTTAGAATTTTGGAAAGAAAGGTTTTCTCTCCGTTCATTACCTTCTTGATATATCCGCCGAGCGGAATCGCCAAAACAATAAGAACAGCAAGATAGAGTATGTATTGTATTACCGCACTCATTTTTGTTCATCCCCTTTCATTAGTATATAGACATAATAGATTAGCAGTGCCGCAGCACAAAGACCGATAAATCCGATTATAATATTCATAGTCTTACCTCCTTGTCTGATATTTTAACAGCATAAAAATTAAATCGGGATTAGCAGAATTCACAGCGTATTAAGATTATATTAAGGCGCTTACAGCCATCCGAAAATCAAAGCAATAGGAACCGTAATAATTACTGTGAAGAAAAACACGGCAGCAAGAACACAAATCGGCATACCGATAAATAACGCAAAAAAGGACAGATACGGGTGCTTAAATGCAAAATGCTCCGCGTGTGCTTCAATGCGCTTATCAAATTCGTGTATAGCTTTAAATATGGATGACATATTTAATCCCTCCTTTCGCTTATAGATTAGCACAGGAGAAATAAAAACGGGAAAAAGACCTCGTTGATTACTGTTAAGAAAAAATAAAGTCTAAATTAGCGGAACATACCTACCAAAATGGAAAGCGGCGACAGAAAGAATAGAATCTTCCTGCCGCCGCTTTTTGCTAATTTATATTAAATCTTTTACAAGGTATTGAAACCGATTTGCTATGTAAGATTGTAACTCGTTTTGGATATTCAGTAAATACACTTCGATTAAAGTATCTTTATGTAGTTACACAAAGTGACATCGATTTGTTTAATAACATGATGACAAAGTATTCCGCATATGAACACTCCCAATCTACAGAGCGCCCCGTAGAAATGCCTGATTTGGGTGACATTGAAAGCGATGTAGATGCATTAATAACATGGTGCGATGATTTCAGTAAATGCTGTAAAGAAGTCGATAAAAAGAAGTAATACGACTTAATTTGAAGGAGTATCAAACCGGACTTAAACACAGATTGTATATACAAGAATGTTTCTAAAGGGGAAAGGCTATGGATTAGGGACTTACAAGCCGTTTGGGTGTGAGTAAAGCTGACTGTGAATTAACAAAGCTCGTCTTTGCTTTTAGAGAACAAACTATTTTGGATTACGGAATAGATGCAATTATTGAAGCACCAAACAGTAACGAAAGTTATATGTCTGGTAAGCTAATAGCAGCTCAGATAAAAACAGGAGATTCTTATTTTGATGAAAAAAAGGATGAGTCTATAGTATACCTTGGCAAATTGAAACACTTAGATTATTGGTTGAATCACTATTTGCCAGTAATTATCATCCTTTACTCGCCTGAGCAAGACAAGTGTATTTGGACATCTATAAACAAACAAACGGTTACTTAAATATCAAAGAAAGAGCAGTGCAGTTACTCAGCAATTACATCTCTCACTATCTTCACCGAGCAGAGCAGAGCAGTCAGCAACCAAGCAAAAGAAAACTGCGCCACAATGTCGCACCCAAACAAAAACACCTTGCCACAGTATAATTCTGTAGCAAGGTGTAAGATATTCACGATCAAAAACTGCACGATATTAACTTATGTCGCACCATTTTGCACAATTTAGGAACGAAAATTACTGTAATTTTCACCAATTGTTTTTTACCGTTTCCGCATTGACAAAACAGACTTCATAAGCTATAATTGAAAAAGGAGTTAAATAAAAACACTCCCGCAGGAGCAAGGCTTTGGCGAGCCTTACTTTTATCCTCAGACGATGCTGTATCATCAATCTGATTCGCAGAAGTGCTTTGTACTGTGCTTATTATAGCACAGCTTACATACATTTGCAAGGGTTTTCAGATGCTTTTCCACGCACGTCTGAAAGCTCTTGTTTTTTATGATATACAAGGCGTAAATCGCAGTGTATATCCCCACCTGCCCAACCAACAAAGGCAGTACAAATTGAATACCGGTTTTGCCATAACAAGACTTTGCGATGAGCCGTTCCGACGGCAAGCGAAGAAAGGGCGGACACCGAACGTAGCTGTATTGCTGTAATTCGTTTCGGGTGCGTCAAAGTCAAAAGTAACAAAGTACCGTTCAAAATGTAATCAGCACGGCGGAGTAGTTACCGCTACTTCGCTGTGTTATTATATTTATACCTTTAAGGACACTACAAATGCAGTATCCTTAATGGTGTAAATATATTCTGGAGCTAATACCCGGATTCGAACCGGGGACCTCATCCTTACCAAGGATGTGCTCTGCCGACTGAGCCATATTAGCAAACTCCTGACGGTTATTAATTATATCATACCATATCGACTTTGTCAAGGAAAATTTTCGAATTTTTAACTTCGATATACCGTAACGGTTTTATCAACGGTCAATATGCCGTAAAATCAAACAAACCGCATTGTTGTGCGGTTTGTAGCTGGTACGGGTAACAGGACTTGAACCTGCACGCTTTCGCACCAGAACCTAAATCTGGCGTGTCTGCCAATTCCACCATACCCGTATATAAAAACGACGCTGAAAAATTCAGCGTCGTGTGGCGGAAAGAGAGGGATTCGAACCCTCGAACGGGTATTAGCCGTTACACGATTTCCAATCGTGCGCCTTAGACCAGCTCAGCCATCTTTCCACGACTTTAATATTTTATCATATCCCCGAAGAATTGTCAAGAACTTTTTTGAAATGTTTTCTTATTCCTTTATGCGTTGGCTTTAATTTTTGAAAAATTGTGTCCAAGCCTCTTGACAAACACAATATGTTGTGGTACAATTGAGAAAACAACGAAATGTACTTACTGCTTTTATATACAGTAAATTGAAAGGAAGATTGTTATGGTAAAAGTAAATGTAAAAAACGGCACACTTGATCAGAAAGAGATCGACGCTTACGTTCAGTATGCTATTGAAGCTAACCCCGGAAAGCTGGTCACCGAGCTTGATATAGACATTGACGGAGATTTTGCCAATCTCACATATCATTTCGGCGAGATACCCTTTGACCGCATACGCCGTATCACAGGTTACCTTGTAGGTACGCTTGACAGATTCAATAATGCGAAAAAGGCTGAGGTTGAAGACAGAGTAAAGCACAGCATAGCGCCCGATGTCGAAGACGATATTTATGTTACGGCATAATTTGTGATTGCCTGTAATCCGACAGAATAAAAAACGTTATTCCGTCCATACTTTTATTGGAAAATGAAAGTATGGGCGGTGTTTTTTTGTATTACAACAAGGTTGAAATAAGCGGTGTCAACACAGCGAAGCTTAAGGTCCTCAAGGAGTCGGAAAAAACCGAATTGCTAAGGCAAATGCGCAGCGGCGACCCGACAGCCAGAGAGAAGCTGATAAACGGGAATCTGCGTCTTGTTCTCAGCGTGATACAGCGTTTTTCGGGCAGAGGAGAAAACCCCGACGATCTTTTTCAGGTCGGATGTATCGGTCTGATGAAAGCTATCGACAATTTTTCAACTGATTTTAACGTCAGATTCAGCACTTATGCCGTGCCTATGATAATGGGCGAATTGCGGCGCTACCTTAGGGACTCAGGCTCAATCCGTGTCAGCCGTTCAATGCGTGATCTGGCTTATAAAGCTATGCAAGCAAGAGAAAAACTTACCAATGATAACTCAAAAGAACCTACAATCGAGCAGATAGCCAAAGAAATAGACGCAAAACGTGAGGATGTGGTAATAGCACTTGAGGCTGTCAGCGACCCTATTTCGCTGTACGAACCGGTGTTTTCGGAGTCGGGCGATACCATATATATGATGGATCAGATAGGCGATAATAACGATGACAGAAACTGGCTCGATGAAATAGCATTGAAAGAGGCGATAATCGGGCTTGACGACAGAGAGAAGAATATTCTCAAGCTGCGTTTTTTCAGAGGCAAAACTCAGGTGGAAGTCGCACAGGAAATAGGGATTAGTCAGGCACAGGTATCACGGCTTGAAAAAGGCGCTCTCAGGAAAATAAAAAAAGCATTATGATAAAGCGGTGTCAATCTCTGTAGGTTGACACCGCTGTTATGCTTGTATGACAATTATGGAAAAAATCCGCCAATTATGTCATTTTTGTTGACAAAAAAACTCTTATGTACTATAATTATATATTAATGTAAACTGATAAGAATAAATCGTATTAAGGCAGTGGAAAGATGAGTAATATCCGTATTTTTGTATCGCACAGGATAGATATTGACAGCGAAACAGTAGACACTCCCGTTTACTTTCCGGTCAGATGCGGTGCGGTCTATGATGAAAGTAACAGTGAGATTCAGGGCGATGACACGGGCGACAATATTTCAAAGCTCCGTATGTCGTTTTGTGAGTTTACCGTTCAGTATTGGGCGTGGAAGAACGTTGATGCCGATTATTACGGACTCTGCCATTACCGTCGTTATCTTTCCTTTTCCGATAAGCACTATAATAATACAGCCTTCAATATGGTGCGTGAGCTGAGGCTTACAGCACACGAAAAAAAGAAATATCATCTTGACGATACCCAAAGAATCAACAATGTTGTTCAAAAATACGATATGATAATTCCCGTGGTTGCAAAAGCGTCCGAGATGAGTTATAACAGGGCAGAAGTCAAAACGCTTCGGGAAATGTGGGAAAGCTATAACGGAGTTTATTTTGAGCAGGGAATAATAGATAATATGTTCTCCCTTATCAAAGAGCTTTCGCCCGAATATTATAATTCCGCCTGCGAATATTTTTCCGGTGAATATCACAGAGCATTCAATTGCTACATAATGAAAAAAGAACTGTTTGTCCGTATGTGCGAGTTCCAGTTTCCTATAATGAACAGGATAATGGAAATAACCGATTGCAAAACTTATGAACGTGCTCCCGGATACATTGGGGAAATGCTTAACGGAATTTTTATACATTATATGCTGACGGTTGAAAACAGGTCGGCTAAGGAAACCCAGCTTGTGTTTTTTGTAAATACGGAAAAGATAAATTCCGCAAAAGAGTATTATAAGTACAGGATTCATGCCGTTGCCGATAAAGCAGTACGGAGCGTTGCCGACAAGATATTCCCGATGTACTCGCCCCGACGTGAAAAGGTTAAAAAGCTGTTAAGACTAAAATAGCGCTTTAATAATTTAGCTAATGATTTAGTTAAAGAGGTGCGTGTTTTTAGCTGGTTTTTTGTAAAAAATTAACCAACTGAATCTGTTCGCATTGACAAAAATGCTTTTTGTGTTATAATTATTTTGATATTAGTATGAAAAATGCCCGAGTTTTGACATTTTTCAACATCATCAGGAAATGAAAGGATGAATAGCAATGAAAGTATTAGGAATAATTCCCGCAAGATACAAGTCGAGCCGTTTTCCCGGTAAGCCCCTTGCGGATATATGCGGAAAGCCGATGATATGGTGGGTATACAACAGAGCCATAAAAGCCGAAACTCTGACAGAGGTGTATGTTGCCACCGATGATGAACGCATTTACAATGCCTGCAAGGAAAACGACATTAATGTAATAATGACTTCCGATACTCACAAGACAGGAACAGACCGAATAGGTGAGGTCGCAAGAAAAATTCCTGCGGATTTATATGTCAATATACAGGGCGATGAGCCTATGATTGAGCCGGAAACAATAAACAAGGCAGTATATCCTTTCTTCGAAAATCCCGATTTGCAGATCACAAATCTTATGACTAAGATAAAGGATCCTGTTGATGTTGTAAACTTCACAGTGCCTAAAGTCATAACGAATGCCGACAATATAGGCGTATATCTTACCAGAAGCACCGCTCCTTATCCTAAGGGAAGCATAGACTACAGCTATTACAAGCAGGTGTGCGTATACGGCTTCAAGCCTGAGGCACTTCAGTTCTATTGCTCTTCTCCCAGAGGAAAAATAGAATCCATAGAGGATATTGAGATTCTCAGATTTATCGAAGCAGGCTACAGAGTTCAGTATATTGAGGTCGATTCCGAAACAGTAGCCGTTGATACACAGAACGATCTTGAAAAGGTCAACAGACTGATAGCGGCAAAGCTCGAACAGGAAAAGAATTAATTATTACAGGTGGGTATGAAAAAAATACGGATACTTGATTGCACTCTGCGTGACGGCGGATACATAAATAACTGGAAGTTCGGTTATGAAAACATAAAAGACACAGTACAGCGTCTTATACAGGCCGGTATTGATATAATAGAGGCGGGTTATTTATCGTCAAAGGGAGATTTTTCTGCGGATGAGTCGCAGTATTCCTCGGTTGATGCTATAAAGAGGGTTATTCCTGCCGACAGGAAAAATACTCTGATCGCCGTAATGATAAACTGTGGCGATTATGATGCAGAGCTGTTGCCGCAGTATGACGGTACAGGACCCGACTGCATAAGGGTTTGCTTCCATAAGTCGCAGGCGTTGCAGGCGGTTGAGCTTTGCAGAAAAATCAAGGAAAAGGGCTATAAGGTGTATTTCCAGCCTATGGTAGCTCTCAGCTATTCCGATGCCGAGTACCTCGGCCTTATAGGTATGGCAAACAAATTCCGTCCCGACGGTTTTTATATCGTTGATTCGCACGGCTCTATGAAACAGAAGGATGTTGCACGTTTCTTTTACCTTATAGAGAACAATCTCGATAAGGAGATAGCTGTCGGCTTCCATTCCCATAACAACCTTCAGCTTTCGTATTCAAACGCTCAGTATTTAACCGCTTTGCATACCGATCATAATCTGATAATAGACAGCAGTATTATGGGTATGGGCAGAGGTGCCGGAAACCTCAATACCGAGCTTTTTGTGGAATATCTGAACGAAACCGCAGGTGCCGATTACAGCACAGAGCCTATTCTCTGTTCTATCGACAACACCATAGCTCCTATTTATATGACTACGGCGTGGGGTTATTCCTTATCGGGCTATTTGTCCGCAAAATACAGATGCCACCAGAATTATGCAAGATTCCTGAATAATAAGAATACGCTGACTTTTGAAGGTATGAACGCTATTTTCTCAAAAATAGAGCCTGAAAAGCGTGACAATTATGACCGAGAATATATAGATAAGCTGTATACTGCTCATATGTCGTTAAACAGTGAAAAAACACCTGAAATAAATCTCAGCAGACTTTTTGAAGGACGTAATGTTGTTATTATCGCACCGGGCAGGACAACATCGGTAGAATCTGAAAGACAGAAGGTTTTTGATAAGGTCAAAGCCACCGATGCGATAGTGATTTCCGTAAACCACTGCCCCGAATGGATCAAATGCGATTATGTGTTTGTAAGCAATATAAGACGTTATGAAAAGCTAAGCGGAATAGAAACAGACAAGCTGATAATCACGTCTAATATTAACGCACAAGCGGGCTACACAGTAGGATACGAGCCTTTGCTGTGTTCTATAGAAGCTGTTCGTGACAATGTTACACTTATGCTTATAGCGCTGCTTATAAGATCCGGAGCAAGCTCCGTTTATCTTGCCGGAGTTGACGGATATTCATTCAAGGACCGCAACTTTGCGTACAGAGATATGGAAACGTATGAAGACGAGCAGGTAGCCAAAGAGCAGAACAGCGGTATATCAGCCGCAATCGCTCAGCTTTCACAGCGGATACCCGTTTCATTTATAACAAAATCACTTCTTGAAAGAGGGGAAAACCGTTCATAATGAAGGTAGTTTCTTTTGGAGAAATAATGCTCAGACTATCGTCCGACGGATATTACAAATTGTTTCAGAAGCCGGAGCTTAATACATCGTTTTGCGGTGCTGAAGCTAATGTAGCCGTTGCCCTCAGTAATTTCGGAGATGAGGCTGAATTTGTGACCGCACTTCCCGATAATGATATAGGCAGAGCGGCTTGCAGAGAGCTTATGAGATATGGCGTAAAGACGGATAATATAGTTTATACGGGCGACAGGCTCGGGATATTTTTTGCCGAAAAAGGCGCAAGCCAGCGTCCCTCAAAGGTGATATACGACAGAAAGAACAGTGCGATAGCATTGGCTGAACCTTCGTCGTTTGATTGGGAAAAGATATTTGACGGCGCAGATTGGTTTCATATTACGGGAATCACTCCGGCACTTTCCGACAGCCTTGCAAAAATTTCTGTCGACGCCGTAAAAGCCGCAAAAAAAGCGGGTCTTACCGTAAGCTGCGATATAAACTACAGAAGCAAGCTGTGGAGTGCAGAAAAGGCACGTCCCGTAATGACCGAAATAATGAAGTACGTTGATGTCTGCATAGGAAATGAAGAGGACGCTGAGATAGTGTTCGGAATAAAAGCAGGCACTACGGACGTCACAAAGGGACAGCTTGATACAGACGGCTATAAAAAGAGCCTTCAGACCGTTGCGGAAACATTCGGCTGTAAAATAGTTGCCTACTCACAGAGAAAGAGTTATTCTGCAAGCGACAACGGCTGGTCGGGAATCATTTATGATGACGAAAAAAAGCAGGTTTATACATCTGCACAATATGATATAAGAATTACAGACAGAATAGGCGGCGGCGATGCATTTGCGTCGGGGCTTATTTATGCTCTGCATAACAATATATCGCCGGCGAACGCTATAGAAACAGCTGCTGCAGCAGGCTGTCTCGATCAGACGCTTGAAGGCGATTTCTGTCTGTTCGGAATTAATGATGTACTTGATCTTGTCGGTGGAAATTCGTCGGGAAGAGTAAAGAGATAAAAAGAAAGGAATTTTATTATCAATGAGTAGCGGTGAAAACAACAGCAAAAAAATCGCAATTTTCGTTTCACACAGAATCGATCTCAAAAGCATGGTGGTCGACAATCCTTTATATGTACCCGTAAGATGCGGTGCAGCACTCGACGAGAATGATAAAGGCAACGCCATAATGGGCGATAACACAGGCGATAACATATCCGAGAAAAGAATTTCTTTTTGCGAATACACTGTTCAGTATTGGGCGTGGAAAAATTATGATGCGGATTATTACGGACTTTGTCACTACAGAAGGTATCTTTCGTTTATGGATTCCTTTATGCCGGGCAATGACTACGATGTACGAATGGAAAACAATCTTTCGGTACGCACCGCAGAGTTATATCAGCTTTTCAATAAGTCAAAGATGGAGAAGGAGATCTCATCCTATGACGTTATTGTCGGCAAGGCTTTTGATACGACGAAAATCACAAGAGTACGCCCCAGAAACAGTGTAAAGGAGTTATGGTACGCATCAAGAAATCTTGTCGATCCTATAGCTATTGATACATTGATAAAGATAATAGAAGACAGGCACCCCGAGCTTGTTGAATCTATGAATGAGTATTTTGCCTCAAAGTATTACAGAGGCTATAACTGCTTTGTAATGTCAAAGAAGATATTCAACGAATACAACAATGTGCTTTTTGACATACTCTTTGAGTTTGATAAACAGTTTGATACCACCGGCTACGAGGGCAACAAGCTCAGAGCCACAGGCTATATGGGCGAGATCGTTTACGGCGTTTATATGTGGTATCTTCAGCATCACACAGACTGCAAGTTCCTTGAGCGTCAGATTGTATACTTCAAGAATACCGAAGCAGATCCCGATGCAAATACCCTTGCACAGCGTACTCTGTCATACAAGAAGCCCAACGAAGACATCAAGATTTTCGTTTCGCACAGAATGGATCTTGACAGCGCCGTGATAGGCAACCGTATATACGAAAACTATAAATGTAATGCAGGCTCGGCAAGATGCTTCCTTAAGATGAACGGCGATGACACCGGCGACAATATCTCCGATCTTGCAAAGTATTTCTCGGAACTGAGTGTTCAGTATTGGGCGTGGAAGAATGCCGATGTAAATTACTACGGCCTTTGCCACTACAGACGTTATCTTTCATTCAGCAATAAGAAGTTTGACCAATGCTCAAGAGGCTACATAATCGAAAATATGCTCAATGACGAGAGCGTAGAGAAGTACGGCCTTAAAGACTATGACGGTATGGCAAAGCAGATAAAGAAATACGATCTTATCACAGGCGGAAGCATGAATGTTGATGAGATGGATTTCCTTTTTGGCGGAAAACGTGCACATTGCATCAAGGATATATTCATGATTCAGGAGCATTTATTCGATAAAAGCGCACCTGAGCTTACGCTTAAGCTGGTTGATGAGCTTTACCCCGAATATTCTAAGGCTGCCGAGGAATATATGGCTTCAAAGAAGTACTATGCGTACAACTGCTTTGTAATGTCAAAAGAGCTGTTCAACCGCTTCTGTACATTTGAATTCGGCGTACTGTTCGAATTCATGAAAAGATTTGATTTGTCAAAATATCAGGGTACCAAAATGAGAACGCCCGGCTATATGTCTGAGGTTCTTTACGGTATCTTCATATACTGGGTATTGAAGCAGAGAAAGTACAAGGTAAAGGAAAATCAGCTTGTATTCTTCAGAGAAACCAATGCCGCAAAGTGTAAGGTTACACCTGCAAAAATAGCGGCTGCTCCCAAAAAGCCCAAAAAAGTCGAAAGCGTTTCAAAGAAGATAATGAGAAGCATCTTCCCTGCATATCGTGTTGCTTTACGAAACGAGGAAAGACTCGGCGCACTGGTTGCTTCTGTTAACGATCTTCAGAAAAAGTCTACAGAACACAGCGCACTGCTTGCGAGAACCGTAAAGGTTTGTCAGAGCACTGCTCCCAAGAGCGTACAGGCGGCGGTCGCAAAGCCTCCTATCATCGCTACCAGTCTTCGCAAGGATATATGGGATGCAAAAACACTCACCTCAAATATCAATCTCAATATTGCCTGCCTTGCAAATGAGATACACGAAACTCACAAGAAGTCATTCGGCGAGTTCAGAAATATCAATACCGGCAGAGATGTTGTTGTAATGGCATCAGGACCTTCAATGAAATACTACAAGCCCATTCCCGGTGCAGTACATATAGGTATGAACGCTTCATTCTTAAATCCCGATGTTGATATTGATTACTATTTTACCACCGATTACGAAAGCCGTGCTCCGTGGTTTGAAAAGCTGAAGGAATACGATTTTGTCAAGTTCTTCGGTCAGTATTCTACCGGTGAATACAGAGATAAATTCCAGGTATCCGAGAAGATTATCAGAGAGAATAACGGCAGAAGATTCTTCCAGGCGGCTCCCAGCGAGGATATACATATTAATATAGAATTCTATCCCCTTATGGCATTCTATTCAATTGCGTTCCAGGCTATCCACTTTGCACTCTTTACCAATGCGAAAAGAATTTATCTCGTTGGCTGCGACTGCACCAATGCAGGATATTTTGACGGCAGCAAGCAGAGATTGTCCGATCTTGTAGCAAAGACAAGTGTTCCGCACTGGTTAGACGGCTATCAGAAGGTCAAGGCTTTTGTAGAACGCTTCTATCCGGATACAGAGATTATATCCGTTAACCCTATGGGTCTCAGAGGACTTTATTCGGACGTTTATACGGATGACTTCATAGCAGATCATCCCGAAATAGATAGCAGTAAAGTAACACGTCTTAACAGCACACAGGAGGAAAAATGAAAGTTGTAATACTTGCCGGAGGTTTCGGCACCAGAATAAGCGAAGAAAGCCAGTTCAAACCCAAGCCCATGGTTGAGCTTGGCGGTATGCCTATAATATGGCACATAATGAAGCTCTATTCAGCTTACGGCTTCAATGAATTCATTATATGTGCAGGTTACAAACAGCACGTTATAAAGGAGTATTTTGCAGACTACTTCCTGCATACATCCGATATTACATTTGACTTTACAAGCGGCAAAAACGAGATGATTGTTCACCGCAACAACTCAGAACGCTGGAAGGTGACCGTTGTGGACACAGGTCTTAACACAATGACCGGCGGTCGTGTAAAGCGTATAAAGGAATATGTCGGCAATGAGCCGTTTATGCTGACATACGGCGACGGCGTTTCCGATGTAAATATAGCCGAACTTGTCGAGTTCCATAAAAAACACGGAAAGCTCGTAACAATGTCAGCTTATAATCCCGATCAGAGATTCGGTGTGCTTGATATTGACGAAAACGGAAAAATAAATGAATTCCGTGAAAAGACATCCGGTGACGGAAGCCTTATCAATATCGGTTATATGGTATGTCAGCCCGAATTCTTCGATTACATAGACGGTGATGATACCGTTCTTGAAAAGAAGCCCCTTGAAACAGTAGCAAAGCTCGGTGAGCTTATGGCATATAAGCATACGGGCTTCTGGCAGTGTATGGATACTGTAAGAGAAAAGGAACAGCTTGAGAAAATGTGGAGCAATAATGATGCTCCGTGGAAGATTTGGAAATAATGAGTAAATTATCCGATAAACTTGCGGGATTTTTCGGAAGATTATTCCCGATGTCACGCAACAAGACAATAAAGCTCAACAACGAGATAAGGCAGACAGAAAGCGAGCATTTTGCACAGCTTTGTGAAATGCTCGGTTTTCTTGAAAACAGCCTGAATACTTGCACGGATATATGCCGTGATAATGCGGAGCAGATAAAACTGTGCCGTCAAGCGTTACGCACATTGGAAGATAATCAGGTTAAATTCGGTGAGGATACCGCATTAAGACTCACAGAAATAAAACTTGATATTGAAAATCTGAAAAAGCAAAATGAGCGTATCAGCGAAAAACTGAGTAACGAAATATCGGAGAAATCTGCCGGAATATCCGGTGAACTTATCGACTGTATTTCACATCACACAAGGGAAATACTCGGTTGTATGACCGACAGCGACAAGCGTTCATCCGATAGCGATAAGCATATTGTCGAACTCATCGAAAACGGCATATCTGAAAACAATAAGCACGCAGGAGAAATAAGAGCGTTCAACAGTTCACTTTCCGTTGATATTAAGTCACTTTCGGACAGCGTTACCGCAGGCTTTGACAAGACCTCAAAGACGGGCGAGTATGTGTCTGTGTTTGACAGCTTATCGGCAGATAACGAAAGCATTTCGGCTGATATTAAGTCACTTTCGGACAGCGTAACCGCAGGCTTCGACAAGACCTCAAAGACGGGTGAATATGCGGATACACTTAACGGCTTATCGGCAGATAACGAAAGCATTTCGGCTGATATTAAATCACTTTCCGACAGCGTTACCGCAGGCTTTGACAAGACCTCAAAGACGGGCGAATATGTGTCTGTGCTTGACGGCTTATCGGCAGATAACGAAAGCATTTCGGCTGATATTAAGTCGCTTTCCGACAGCGTAACCGCAGGCTTCGACAAGACCTCAAAGACAGGCGAATATGTGTCTGTGCTTGACGGTTTATCGGCAGATAATGAAAGCATTTCGGCTGATATTAAGTCGCTTTCCGACAGCGTAACTGCAGGCTTCGACAAGACTTCAAAGACGGGCGAATACGCACAGTCTTTGCTTGATGCAGAGAATACGGCAAATACGATCCGCCGTGAGATGAATCTGTTCAAAAGGCAGTCATATCTCAGAAAACTGTATTTTCATCCCGGTGAACGTGAAGCTCTGGCAAAATTGTTCAGTGACGCTATGAACAGAGAGGACAGCGCACAACGATTCAGCGCACTTATAAGCGGACTTGACAACGAGAGCAGAAATACCGTTTCCGATATAATTCATCGTATGGGAATGATAGCGGACGGCAACAAGTCCTTGCAGGATGTCTATACACAGCGTGAGCAGGAAGAATTCGTTCGTATGAATGATGAATTCAGCTCAAAGATAGTAAAGCTGAACGATAATCTTTATTATTACAACGGTTATTATCTCCCCGTTAACCAGTTTGACAGCAGCGTATTCTTCACAAGATACGGAATAGATAAGCTGACCACACTGGACAGCGTGAGAAATAAGCATATAATCGACGCAGGCGGATATGTCGGTGACACGGCGCTTCTGTTCTCGTCATATACGGATAAGAACATTCACGTATTTGAGGCTTCTCCTTCAAATATGGATATTATCCGTGAAACGATAAGGCTGAATCATCTTGACAATATAGTGCCTGTAAGCAAAGCACTGGGCGAGAAAAGCGGCACGGCAACATTCAGCCTGGGTGAGCGCAATTCCTGCAATTCCCTTGTTGAACGTCCCGGTTATAATTATCCGGATCATATCGAAGTTCCCGTTGTTACTCTTGATGATTATGTACGGGAAAACAATATCGAGGTCGGTCTTATAAAGGTGGACATTGAAGGAGGCGAGCAGCTGCTGCTCAGGGGCGCTGTCGAAACTATCCGCACACAGCACCCGATACTTCTTATCAGCATCTATCATTCGGCGAACGATTTCTTTGAGATCAAGCCTATGATAGAGAAGATGTGCGATAAATACACTTTCAGAATAGTTAAACCCGCTAATCCGGCTATTGCACTTGAAACAATACTGTTAGCCGAGGTCAGAGATGAAAGCGGCGAAAATATTATTAATTCGTAAAGGAAAAATCAATATGGATATGTCATTTTACAAGGGTAAAACTGTACTGATAACAGGTCACACAGGCTTCAAGGGAAGCTGGATGTGTAAACTGCTTTCTATGGCAGGAGCAAAAGTTATCGGTTATTCCCTCACTCCCCCCACAACACCTTCTCTTTTTGAGCTTTCCGGAGTTGAGAAGGAAATAGTTTCGGTTATAGGCGATATAAGGGATCTTGCAAAGCTGAACGAAACAATGCAGAAGTATCGCCCCGAAATAGTAATTCACATGGCGGCACAGCCCATAGTAAGAGAAAGCTACGCAGAGCCTGTCTACACATATGAAACAAATGTTATGGGTACTGTCAATATATGCGAGGCTGTAAGGCTGTGTGACAGCGTAAAATCATTCGTAAACGTAACCACCGATAAGGTTTACAAGAACAACGAATGGGAGTGGGGATACCGTGAAAATGACGCACTTGACGGCTACGATCCTTATTCCAACTCAAAAAGCTGCTCGGAGCTTGTAACAAGCTCTTATATAAAGTCGTTCTTCTATAACCGTGACATTGCGGTTTCGACCTGCCGTGCAGGTAACGTTATCGGAGGCGGCGACTTTGCAAAGGACAGAATCATCCCCGATTGCGTAAGAGCAATGGAGGCTAAGCAGGAGATAACAGTAAGAAATCCTTATTCGACACGTCCCTATCAGCACGTTCTCGAGCCGGTCGTTACATATCTTGTACTTGCGATGAAGCAGTATGAGGACAAGAGCCTTGCCGGTAATTATAATATCGGTCCGGATGATTGCGACTGCGCCGCTACAGGCGAGCTTGTCGATCTGTTCTGTTCACACTGGGGCGACGGGGCTTCGTGGAAAAACGTTGCGGATAAGAACGCTCCCCACGAGGCTAATTTCCTCAAGCTTGATTGCTCAAGAATTAAGCGTGTACTCGGATGGAGTCCCCGCTGGCATATTTCCGACGCTATCGAAAAGGTGACCGAGTGGAGCAAGGTATATCTTTCAGGCGGCGACATTAGCGCCGTTATGGAAAAGCAGATAAACGAATATCTGGAGGTAAAGTAATGAAAAAAGCTCTTGTTACAGGTGCAAACGGCTTTGTCGGAAGTGCGCTTGTGCGTGAATTGGTAAAGAATAATGTTGAGGTGATCGCACTTGACCGTGACGGTTGCAATAACAACATACCCGAAAATGTAAGATTTGTGGCTCACGAGCTTTCCGAATCGTCAAAGCTTGCTGATATTATCCCCGACCGTGATATTGATGTATTCTATCACTTTGCGTGGGTAGGCTCGGCAGGCCCTGCGAGAGCAGATACCGCTTTACAGCTTAATAACGCTCAGTGGACGGTAGATTGTCTGCGTGTGGCAAAGGATATGGATTGCAAGAAGTTTGTATGCGCCGGCTCTATAATGGAGCATGAAACAATATCAGCCGCATTCAGACAGGGTAATAAGCCCGGTGCAGGCTACATATACGGAAGCGGTAAACTTGTTGCTCATACAATGTGCATGAGCGTTGCCGCACAGATAGGTATAGATCTTTGCTGGGCAAAGATAACCAACGCATACGGTGCAGGTGAGCTTTCACCCCGTTTTGTAAATACGACCATCAGAAAGATTATAAACGATGAGCCTTTACAGTTCACAAGCGGCACACAGAATTATGACTTTGTATATATAGACGATGTTGCAAGAGCGTTCTATCTCATCGGAGAGAACGGCAAGCCTTTCTGCCACTATCTTATAGGCAGCTCGGATGCAAAGCCACTCAGAGAATTTGTTCTTGAGATGAAGGCTGCACTGGCTCCCGACAAGGAGTTCGTGTTCGGAGATGTTCCGTTCACAGGTGTAAATATGCCGCTGTCGGATTTTGACTGTTCGATTACGGAAAAGGATACAGGCTTCAGAGCTACAATACCTTTTGGTGAAGGCGTCAAAAAAACAATGGATTGGATTAAGGAGCAGAAATGATACAGAAGTTTGAATTCAAGGAAACAGAGATTAAGGGACTTATAGAAGTAACTCCCTTCAATGCCGATGATATAAGAGGCTGTTTCACAAAGGATTACTCGAAGGAAGTGTTCGAGGCAAACGGCATAAAGCACGATCTTGCCGAGGTTTTCTATACGACAAGCTACAAGGGCGTTATCCGTGCACTTCATTTTCAGCGTGAGAAACAGCAGCCCAAGCTGGTACGTTGCATACACGGACACGTTTACGATGTAGTAGTCGATTTACGCAAGGACAGCCCCACGTTCAAGAAGTGGCTTGCATTTGAGCTTATCGGTGAAAAGCACAACGAAATACTCGTTCCCGCAGGTTGCGCTCACGGTTATCTTGTACTTGAGGACAGCATAGTATCCTACAAGTGCGGAGAAAAATTCTACGGCGAATATGATGACGGCATTATGTGGAACGATCCCGACATTGCAGTAGACTGGAAGCTTGACAGAGTAGGCGGAATTGATAAGGTCATACTTGCCGACAAGGACAAGAATCTGCAGACCTTTAAAGAATTCATGAGCAAGTACGGTGGCTTTTGATGAGCAGTTTTGATTTTGACACCCTTATAGTCGGTTGTGGACTTTCCGGAGCGGTAATCGCCCGTCATTTAGCGGAAAAAGGCAAGAAGGTCGAGATATGGGAACGCAGGGATCATATCGGCGGCAATATGTACGACCACGTTGACGATCACGGAATACTCGTACAGGATTACGGTCCGCACACATTCCACACGAAAGAGAAATATCTTTTTGATTATATGTGCCGCTATGAGCAGTGGTCGGATTACAAGCTGACCTGCGGTGCGGTATGGAATGATACATATACCCCCACCCCCTTCAACTTTACCACGATTGATAAGTTCTTTGATAAGCAAAAGGCGCAAACGCTCAAGGCAAAGCTTACTAAGGCTTACGAGGGCAGACCGACCGCTACCGTGGTCGAAGTTCTCGAAAACGAGGACGATGATATAAGAGCATACGCTCAGTATCTTTTCGATAACGATTATGCGCCGTATACCGCTAAGCAGTGGGGCGTATCTCCCTCTGAGATTGACCCGTCCGTGCTTAAAAGAGTACCTCTGCGTTTTTCGTATGACGAGGGATATTTCGATGACGCTTATCAGGTAATGCCGGTGCATTCATTCACGGAGTTCTTCAGAAATCTTCTGAACCACGAGAATATCACGGTCAGAACCGGTGTCGAGGCACTTGAGCGGATTACCGTAAAGGATAATAAGCTGTATGTTGACGGCGAGCCGTATAATAACATTCTTGTCTATACAGGTGCGCTTGATGAGTTATTCGGCGAAAAATACGGCAGACTTCCTTACCGTTCACTGCGTTTTGAGTATAAGTATACCGACAAGGACAGCCTTCAGGACGCTCCTGTCGTCGCATATCCTCAGGAAAAGGGCTTTACCAGAATCACAGAGTACAAGAAAATTCCCGTCCAGAATGTAAAGGGCAGTACCTATGCGGTAGAATATCCTCTCCCGTATAAGTCGGGCGAAAAGCTTGAGCCGTATTATCCTGTTCTCACAAAGGAGAGCATGGAACAATATGAAAAGTACGAGGCTTTGGCATCGCAGATTGATAATCTTATCTGTTGCGGAAGACTTGCCGATTTCAGATATTACAATATGGATCAGGCGTTAAAACGTGCGCTTGAGCAATGCGATAAAATAGATAGCATATAACGAATCGTCTTAGCTGTGGGCATTGACCCACAGCTAAGACTGTCGAAAAACCTATATCGTTGATAAAAATGGGGTCGCAGGGGCGGAGCCCCCGACAGGGACTAGGGGCGGTAGCCCCAGTAATATAGCCCCTTCCCACGGGGAAGGGGTTTGGGG
>ENA-OZSP01000053-OZSP01000053.1-human-gut-metagenome-genome-assembly--contig:-NODE-53-length-34126-cov-12.842770_pt1 | contig 34126 bp, 31 predicted proteins | sample MGYA00243282_ERZ653973 | MGnify/ENA primary metagenome ERZ653973 (study PRJEB26926, sample SAMN06164457) | human gut metagenome | biome: ENVO:00009003; feature: ENVO:2100002; material: ENVO:00002003... | reverse complement strand
TATGGTGTGGGTACGTTTACGTTTCATTTTGGGGTCCTCCTTTGTGGGATTTGGTCTGTTTCTTACTTGCCGAGAGCCTGCTTTATCTGTTCTTCAGATAAGCCCATAGCTTTGAGGTTGGCGAGGATTTCAGCTTCTTTTCTTCTTTCGCCTTCCTTAAGTCCGATTGCTTCGCCCTCGGCTCTTGCGTGTGCCTTTTCGGTTGCTTCGATATGCAGAGCCTTTTCACGCATTTCAGAAAGTTCGATTGCTTTTTCTACATCGCTCATCTTTTTGTATATGACCTTAGTCTTACCGATGATAGCTATCCGATTTCCTTCATCATCGGTATACGTTATCATTTTCTCGTCTGTCATTGCTTACTTGCCGAGTGCCTGCTTTATCTGCTCTTCAGATAAGCCCATAGCTTTGAGGTTGGCGAGGATTTCATTATCTCGTTCAGCTCTGCCTTTCTTAAGTCCGATTGCTTCACCTTCGGCTCTTCCCTCGGCTTTTGCGTGTGCCTTTTCGGTTGCTTCGATATGCAGAGCCTTTTCACGCATTTCCGCAAGCTCTCTTGTCTTTTCGTCCGCACTCATCTTATGCAGTACAACTACTGCGTCCTGTATCTGCTTTACGCCTGTCTGCTGTAACATATCAAGTTCATCCTCCGTTTCCGCATTGATAAGTCTGAGCCATAGCTCCTGCTTGTTGTTCTTGTCGATATTCTTGCCTATTTTCTTCAGCTCGAAGTAATGAGCTGTAAACTTGTCTGTAAGCTGTTCGTTTCTGCTGTCCTCTCTCATTGAGAACGATGAATGATATTCTTCGCAGTCAAAGAGATTGAAGTTGATGATATTTATCGAAATGCACTGGTTCAGCGAGCCGTACACATCTCCGCTTTTAAGCTGACCGCTGTACAGCTTAGACAGGTAGTAGAGCGAACGGTCCTTGTAATCGCCCTCGTCCTTTATCTGCATTTCAACGTTTATCAGTCTGCCGTTGGCTTTCATACGAATATCCATACGGCTGTATTTCTCGGTTATGCTGTCCGGCATTATCTCGGAATTGAGTACAACGAGGTTTTCTATCGAATCATACGGTATACCGAGCGTATCCGATAAGTAAGCCTGTAGTAAATGCTGATTTCCCTCGTCCGTAAACAACTTCTTGAATATTATATCCAGCTTTGCCTTTACTATATTTCTTGCCATTTGTGCCTCTCCTTTCGATTCGGTACGGTACTATTCTTTCAAGTATATTGTAACACACTTACGGCAAAAAGTCCAGTCGACAGCGACAAAAACATTGACAAAGTATAGTATCGCTTTTTGTTGCTTTCTGCCAAATGTTACACGATTACAGCCTTTTGGGCGGGATTTCTTTTTTCTGCGGCTTATTCGAGGTGCGACACGGTGACGCACCGGATGTGTTTTCTAAATTTGCAGTATTCGCAGATATTCGCTTATCGGATAGCTTTTCGCCGCTTCAAATAAACGTTTCTGTTTATCGGAATTTAAATCACCGTCACTTGTCAATTTTGAAATCCAGTAAATTAAAGGTTTAGGTGTTGTCATAATTCCATTGTCAAAGCTGAAAGTATTATGGGCAATATTGATACTGCTTGAAGTCAGCAGAGTATCATAGATATGTTGATTGTTTTTGATTTGTTCACAAACATTATCATCGGTTTTAACGACACCGTATAATCTGCAAACAAGCGGACGTACTTCGTAAATACGGCAAGCTCCGGTATAATCATCGACAAAAATACATTTATCCGGCATTTCGTACTTGTTATTTACGATTTCATCGGCTTTTGCTTTATATATGGCTATTTCATCAGTTATTTTCAAAAAATTGAGTATCATAAAAAATTCGGATTGTGAAACCGAAAATGTACTTTCACAACATTCGTTACAGCCTTTTTTGCATAAAGGGTTTTGTACAGTTTTACTTTCATCTTCAAGTTCCTTATAATAATGAAGCAGTGTGGCGAAAAGGCTTTTTTCGTGAATATCGGGATGACACTTCTTTTTCTTTATACCACTGCCACAAAAACATAAATTGTTATTTCCCATATCTTCCCCATCATATAAAAGACGTATCTGATAAACAGATTTCTCGTCAGTAATCGGATTTATTATAGTTATTTTACGAATTCTGTTCATAAAATCTATCTCCTATTTTACAATATTTGTTTTTATATGTCAAATGTCAGAACTACGGGAGTTGCACCCGTATACGCTAACGCTCCGATATAAAAAAATTGCCGCCGTAGCGACAATTTTAATTGATTATTTTATTCGTGTTCAAGTCCGTACTTGAATTTTGCTATCTCATAAATCAAGCAAAACCTATAATCTTCAGCAAAATTCAATTGCATATTACTCTCTATGTTTTTGCACAGAATGTCGATAACATAATCGCAAAACTTTATTGCTGTCTTTTTGTCAACTTCATCAGCAGTATTTCTGACATATTCATAGACACAATTGAATTGATGCTTATTATCAATAAAACGTTTTTTGATTTTCTTCTTTATAAACATTAGTTTACCGCCATTTCAAGTAATTTTTGTGTTGCGTATGCTATGTGTGGCTGAAAAACAGGCTCAAGCTCGAAAAAATCCGATAATTCGTGACAGCAATTCCAATAATCGTTTTTCAAAAGATATTTGAACGCTCTCATCAGAATTTCTATGTAACGCTGTTCGTCGATCACTTCCACTTTCTTCTTATCATACGGTGTAACAGCCATAATCGCAGAGAGGTTATTCAATACTTTTCTTGCGGTATTCTGCTTGTCCTGTAATAATTCATTGCAGTCACACCAGTCAAATTGCTTTAATAAAGACACTGCCTGCTCAAGATTTTTACGTTTTTTGCCTTTGTACCACGCTCGGCAATAGTAGTTGTTTTTCATTTCTACTCCTATTCTATCACGTTGCATTAACTTATGTCAATTTCAAGTGCGACACGGTGTCGCACCGGACGCTCCTGTCACACTTTTACTTTCAGAGCTACGGGAGTTGCACCCGCATACGCTTACGCTCCGATATATAGGTGCGTCACAGTGACGCACCTGTTGTGTATTTTCATCACATAATCCCATAATCATCTTTATACTTATAAAGAAAATTCTGCTGCTCCTTGTTTTTTCGGATCATCAGCCCGATGTAGTCGATCATCGAAAGATTTGTCTTGTCCTGCTTTGTGATAAGTGCTACTGTAGCAAAAATACCGAATATCCCTACTGCAAGTCCGATTATGATATGTATCAGCAGAGCAATGAAAACCGCAAGTCCGAGTGATATAATCCCGCCGATTATCAGCTGTGGCTTCTGTTTCGGTCCGCAACCGTCCCACAATTGCTTTTCTATTATCAAGCCATACGGGATATATAAATGTTTATCTTTCATTTGTCTGTCCTCCTTATGAATAGTACCGGACGATAAGGTCTTTTATCTGAAAAATTATGATACCAAAAACCATAAATACAAGTGCATTTCTTATTTTCGGTATCAGTTGTGGCTTATCATCGGGATTGAGAACAATCTTAATCAGCAGGATAATTACTCTGAGTGCTACTCCTGCTACGAGTAAGCCCTGTATTATCAGACTGAGCTGGTCAATTGTAGCCATTTATCCCTCCTATTTTGTAACACCCTTTATCGCTGTCTTAATCATGTTTACCGCATATATTTTGCTCATAGCACCACCGCCCGGACCGGAAGGCACAAGAAACTCTGCAAGCAGTTTAGGCGTACTGAGTGCTGTAGTAAGACAAGCCAAGCCCAGGAACATTTTTACCAAATCAAAATTGCCCGATACAATGTTTCCTATACCGGCAGATGTGACTATGATATAAAGTCCGAGTTTACTAAGAACTACTTGTATAAGTACGGTCAGAAACGTCTTGACATAGGTCATAAAGTAGTTTTTGAACATTCCTTTGTCATTATCGAGTAGTCCGGTACAGGCAAGTGGCATTCCGATATTCAATATCATCATATTGATACCAAGCCCGAAAGCCTTACAGAACAGTATCATAAATATTACAAGTGCTATGAGGAAGAATACGCCGTTGATTATTCCTATGCCGGTAAAGTCGGTTACTTCCTTGTAGATGTTCATACTTGTCGTTATTGCGTTTACCGTTTCTTTAAGTATCTGTACGAAAATATCATAAATAGGTCTGAAACCTATAGCGACAGCCATCGCTTTTATGAAATTCGTCACAAGCTGTAACGGGTCCATATCCGGATCTCCGTCTGTTCCCATAACGTATATTTCAAATCCCTTTTTAAGAAATTTCAGTATCATCAGTGAAATGCCTATATTATATATCGTTGATGACGCTGTTGAGAGATACTGTCCGAGCGTCTTGTCAACTTCAAAGACTATCGGTATCAGCTGGTCGCTTGCTTCAAAAACAAGCGGTGTCATACTGCTCAGTATGACGGAAAACAGAATAACTAATATAGCCGCCATTAATTTATCACCTCACATTTACGGGAACATATACATATCGTCCGCTTTTGCTATTGCCGATTGCTGTGGCACATCGTGCCGCATATATAGTTGAGTTGTTGCTGTCCGTATTTTTTCAAGTAACGTATCATCTTTTATCGCCACCCGATCACATCGTGTGCCGTCCGGCAATGATTTCTGCGGCATTACCGGCTTTATTTTTCCGTCCTTTTCGGCAACAAGCCGTATATTTCTGACAACAAGCCAGTTGTCAATTGTTATATCGGCTATCGCTTTAAGTGCAGGGCAATCCGGCAAGTTAATCCGCCGTATTTCTGCCTTAACGCCCTGCCTTTGCAGTTCAAACTGCTCTTTTTCCATTTCAAAAGTTTTTTCTTTCGAAATAGGCGGATTCCCTTTGAGAGCATTTGTATACGCTTCAAAAATGCTTGCTTTCAGCGATTTCATCAGTACAGACTGATAATTAATCAGCTGTACTGTCTGTGTGTATGTTCCGTTTTTGTTTTTGATTTGCGGTAACTGTGCTTCGATGTTGCCGTCCGCACTTTTTAAAAGCCGGCAGTCACGGATTATTACCGCATCATCAATATTTACATCAGCAACAGCTAATACACTGTCGTTGCCGGTCAGATATGCCCTTGACCGTATTTTGTGTAGCATTGAAATCAGCCTCCGAAATAGCTTGCGATTACACCGACTATAGATGTTATTGTTATTGCTAATATTCCAGAAACAATTGTTGTCTTAATTCTCTTGTCCCACGTTTTCTTATCCTGTTCATCAGATAAGCCACGTGCTATAAACAGAGCTACGCATACAACAGCGGTAACAGTTATTGCTATACCTGTAAGCCAGGAGCTGACATCTGCTATCAGCTTTTTTGTGCCTGTCGCAATTACGCTGTTTGCAATATTACCCTCTGCAAGTACCGACATTGTAAGAAATGTCACTGCCATAAACGATGATATGGCGCTATAAATGCGGTTTCTGATTTTCTTTAACTTGTTCATTGTTCTTTCCTCCGGAATAAGTCCTCTCCTTTGTCAATTACCTCATCTTCCGTAATATAGAATGCGTTTTTGGTAATATCATAGGTTTCGGATTTTTCATTGTTTTCTTTTGCTTCTTTTCGCCTTAACAAGTAATTGTACTCGGTTTCCTGCGGGGCTTGCGGTGTCTGCTCTTTCCAGACCTCCCATAACGGGATTTTAGCGTTTGTATTACGCTTATCCTGTCTGCTGTCAGTGACAATCTGAATGTACTGCTTGTTATGGCTCTCGTTTCCGAGTCCCATAAAGCGGTTAAACTGCCACTTGTGCAGGTCGTATGACACCATTACAGCCGGATATTCACCAAGTACCATTACAAGCTGATATGGACGTGCAAATCTTGCAAGTTCATCTGCCGTAAGAAGTTCTCGTCCCTCAAGCTGTGAAGAAAATCCCGATGAGGGATTTGAGTATCTTGCTTTATTTCCCGATGAGCTGTATTTTAGTGTTGTGTACTTACCGAGCTTACTGCTTATAAGTTCGTTCGTTTCCTTGCCCGCCGCCGCAAGATATACCCATACGGTACAGTTACCCATAATGATATTTGCAACATTCTTGTCATACTTATCTTCGAGCTGTGCCATATCCTGTATGAACAAATTGAAACGTATTCCGTAACCTCTTGCGACAGTGAGTTTTGCCTGTATATCGCTTATCGCAGTGAAGTTACCAAACTCGTCCAGGAAGAAGTTTACCCTTATCGGCAGTCTGTTGCCGTGTTCCTTCGCATAGTCTACAAGCAGTTCGTACTGCTGATTGACAAGCAAGGTAACTATAGGATAATAGCTTGTCTTTTGGTCGGGCAGAATGTAGAATATTGCCTGTTTTTTCTGTGCGATTGTCGTGAAATCAAAATCGGATGTGCCTGTTACACTGGCAATATCATTTGTCGCAAACAATCTTAGTGTTGTCAGTGCTGATGTGTAGAAACTTGCCCTTGTTCTGCTCGGTGCAACATCTGTAATGCCGAGCAGTGACTTTGCCGGGTGTGTATCGTCCAGCTTTGCAATATAGCTTTCAAGCGGTGTCTTGTTATCCGCACCGGGCTTAACCATATTGGCAAGGAAGTAATACACATTCGTGAGATTCTGATACTGCGGTTTATTCTTATTGTCACATACTACCGCAAGCACACAGGCACCGATGATTGCCTTTTCACCGTTTGTCCATATCGGTTCACCCTTGTCTGACTTTGGTACAAGCATTTCAATCAAGTCCCACGTTGCTCTCTGTGCCTTATCGGTCTTTTTCTCGTTTACAGCGTCGATTATCGGTTGCAGTAAGTTCTTGCCGCACGATTTTTCTGGATTCTGTAGGTCCATTACAATTACTTCATAGCCGAGTGACTCAAGAACACGATGAGTATAGTAGTAAATTTCGCCTTTCGGATCATTTACTACAATGCCTTCACCAGCCAGTGCAGTGAAGATAATTGACTGTAAAACAAGTGTTCTTGTCTTACCGGAGCCTGTTGCCCCGAATATCAACGAGTGATAGTCTTTCGCTATGTATGAGATTTCCTCGCAAGTGCCGTGCTTTTTCATTCCGATAACGAGTCCGCCTTTGGCAGGAAACTCATTTTTATTAATCTTATCAAGCGGTATCGGAATAAACGGCAGATATTTACCTTTTTTTGAAACAGCATTGTAATAATCTTCGCCGTTTCTATTCAGTACACGGCATAAATCACTTGACTGTTTCAGCTTGTATGTAGCGAAAACGCTATGCTTTTCGCTGTCGTTCATAAACCGTGCCGAGCCGTTCTGACCTTCGCCTGCAGGAACGGGTATCTTGATTTTCGGCGTGACCGTTATTGTATCAGCCTTATACTTGTTGTTCATCGCAACAAACACAACAAAGATAATCAGACCTATAAGCAGTGCTGTAAATATCATAAAGAGCTGCTGTTGTTTCTGATTGACTTTCAGACCTTCAAGGCAGGTGTTGAAGTCAAACAGTTTCAGCTCCTGTGTTGTCAGCATAACATCAAGACTGTATGATAAAAATACAGATACAACAGGTGCAATCACACATCCGACAAGAGTTGCAATGATTTTGAAAATTTTCATTTTGCCTCCTGTAATGTAAAAGCCGGGACTGCTTTCACAATCCCGGTAAATTACATATTATTTGTTTCAGAAAGGCTCAGGTGCATTCATATCAAAAAATGCACTTTCGTCAACCTTTCCCGCTGTCTGTGCCTGCTCTGCTGTCTGAGCCTTGTTACGCTCACGCATTTCAGTTATTATCTTCGAATAGGAATCGTTCTCGTCTGCGGATATTGTGATGACCATACCGGTCTTTTCGACCTTACCGCTCCACATAATACCTGCCTTTGACAATTCTTCTCCGACAGCCTTGCCGTAATTCACGTTCTGATGACGGTAAAAAGAAAGCTCTGGTGCTTTTTCCTTCAAATCTTTATACTTGATATTGCCGACGGTTTCAACGGCAATTTTGCCGATTGCGGATATGCCATAATGATTTATAGCTTCTTTAACCGTATCGTTTGAAGGTCTTACAACGCTCCACCACTGACCGTCATTTGCTTGCTTCGATGGCAGAGAGATGAACTTCACGACCTTGCCGGTTTCTGCGTCCAGCCTGTCCTTGACGTTTATGTTATGTACAAGCAGGTCATCGTTGATGCGCATATTTCCGTATACGCTACCGTTTGCACCGTTTTTCATATTGAAAGTAAATCTGAGCGGTTCACTTTCCTCGCTTGTGGGCGTGTAATTCTTACCTTCGATATTGGCTTTTTCAACCTCAGACTTTATCCTTGCCGCAAATTCCTTAGACAGCGGCTCAACGGTTGAATGATAATCGCCGTCACGTCCGATATGCTGAGGCATCTGTACGTAGAATTCGTTATCCTTGTTCAGCTTATACAGCAGTCCATAGATCATAAGTCCGTTGCCGATTTCGATGTCGGCTATGGCTCTGAGCTTGTTTGCATTCTGTGATACCACAGGTTGCAGTCTTGTTACTTTTACGTTTAACATTGTTTTCATTCCTTTCTGCATTTACAGGTGCGACACGGTGTCGCACCGGACGCTCCGGTCGCACCGGACGCTCCGGTCGCACCTATTGATATATGTTTAACGCCCTTTGCGTTAAATCTCCGGTTCAAAACCTTCCTCTTCTTCGGGTTCGCTCTGTACCTGCTCGTTTTCTCTGTATCTGATGTTGACACCTTCCGGGAAAGTGTCCTTATCAAATATCGTACCCTTTGACATAGTAACTTCTTTCAGATTTCTGCAACCGTTGAAGGCAAGGTAACCGATAGCCTTTACGCTTGCAGGGATTTCTATCGAGGTTATGCCGGTCATAGCAAATGCCTGTTCACCGATATGCTTAACTGTATCGGGAATTGATATACTCTCAAGGTCAGTAGCCGCAAAAGCACAGGAGCTGATACTTTCAACGCCCGGCTCGATTACTGCTGTTTTCACCGATGAGCTTGCGAAAGCCATATATGGTATTTCTCGGATACTTCCGGGAATTACTACATCGGATATATTCTTACGGTCCGAGAAACATCTTTCTTCAAGTTTTTCTGTACCTTCCGGGATAAGTTCATTGCTCTTTGCAACAGTATGCGTTCTTTCGTTTTCGTTGACACGTTCAAACTCTCTCATTATGCTGTCAACCTTTTCGTCGAAGCTCATCTCCTCGAAATCCTCATAATTATCGTTCATCTTGTCATACGCACGTTTCATAAGAGTAAAGAGCTGTGCGTCCTTTACATCTTCGGGAGACATATCTTCTTCCGGCTCGACAGGGAGCTTTGTCATATACAGATTTGCGTATGCCTTCATCGACTGATACAGCTGAGTAAACTTTTCCTTGATGAAGTCAATTATCTTTGCTATCATCATTTCAAGTCTGATTTTCTGCATCTGTTCCGCCGAGAAATTCCCGTTTGCATAGACCTCATAATCAATGTCATTCTTGACACCGAGCCTTATCTGCTTCATCTGCTCGGCAGAATAATCGGGATTTGCAAACAGCTTTACGTCAAGTTTATCCTTCATTCCCATACGGATCTGCTTTATCTGTTCAGCGTCATAGGAACGTCCGTCCTGTGCAAGATAGTCGATGATGTCTTTATCACCAACACCTTTCTCAAGCATCTTACGCCACTGTTTCATAGCTGACGGAGAGATGTACGGTGCGGCATAGAGCTGATATGATATACCGCTTTTCATACCGAGCCTTATCTGTTTCATCTGTTCGGGTGAAAACTTCTTGTTTGCGTATTCCTTCACCGGTAATCTCTGACGGATACCTTTTAGGATCTCCGCCATTGCTTTCTCGCTGATATATTCAGCTTTCTTTGTCTGCTCCTCAGCAGGCTTCTTTGTTTCTTCTGACATTTTTCTGTCCTCCTTTGGTATTTGATTTATTTATAGGTGCGTCACGATGTCGCACCGTATATGCTTATATTTCCATTTCTTCTTCTTTTTCTTTTTCGAGAATATCATTGATATATCCCCATAACGTTTCAGCATATTTTTTAGGAGTGTTTTCTGAGTAATGTCTACCGTTATCAGACATTTCACTTATCTCTTTTTCCCCGATACTATTTGCTTCTTTCAGCACGTCATCGAATGTAGGATCAGCATCGGTAGCCTTTCTCCATTCAGAAATAAACGTGTCTGCTTCTTCTTCCCAATCTCTTCTTGTTTTTGATTCATTCATATATGTTATTCCTTTCTACAGGTGCGTCACGATGTCGCACTTATATTTCCATATCATCGTTTTCACAATCAACTTCAAACTGCTCATCGGCTTTTGCAAGTGCAGGAACGATTTCGGTTTCAATAAGCATTTTGACTTCCTGCTTATTTAAAAGTTTGCCGAAACATTCTTTTATCTGCTCGGCACTGCCTCTGATTACTGTTCTGCCTTCTTCGGGATCATATACTCTGTAATCGTCTGTATGGTATTTACTGAATTTATAACAGTGTTCTACGAGCTTGTTGTATATTTTTTCCTGCTGAATTCGGGCGATAACCGCATTTGTAATATCATTCCATTCAAATGTTTTGTCGAATGAAAATACCGGTTTGCTTTCATTTTCACGTTTTACAGCTATGTTTATTACCGGCTTTCCGTCACGTTCCTCAAGGTTCCAAATGCAATCGGTGTATTCGCCCTCGTATGAATACATAGTACCTTTTTCTTTCAAGAAGAAGTCACGGACAACTTTTACCGGTGTTTCTTCGTACTGAATTTCATCATCTATACTGCCATATCCTATAAGCTCATCCCACGCAAACGCAGATTTGATAAAAGAGGGAAGATCATTGTGTAACTCGTTTTCCCATTCATCTATCAGTGCAATTTTTGTAAGTGCCTGCATTGTTGTATATGTTGCATTGATAAAATCGGGGTTATCGTAAAACATTCGTTCAGCCGCCTTATAAGCATCCGTACCAACATCTGAAAGATACTGTGTACACAATGAGCTTATCTGCGTGTTAAAATAATCATCGGCATTACGGCTTATAGAAGAAATTTTCGCCAGCTTATCAAAGCTGATGATGTTAGTAACGTATTGACCTCCGGCGTTACTGTCAGGATTGTAATAAATCCACACAATACGCTTTAGTCCGTTATCAATAAAAAAAGCGTCGCTGTATTCTTCGTGACGCTTTTCCTTGGTATTTTCATTGTGGTGCAGTTCTACATTTGCTTCTTCCGCAAGGCAGTTTGCAAGCTTGTCCGATAACGATGTTTCATCGTGCTTCTTCAGATACTTGCTGTACACATCATTCAGTGGCGATGGGTGTTTTAGCAATGCTTCAATCTGATAATCATCAAGATTAGCATCGTGTGCTGCATAGATTATTTCCGTTTTCATCGCATATTCATATGCTCTGCTGAGTATTTCCTGTGACGAGATATTCAGCAAGTCTTCTTTCAGCTTGTCAAGCTCTGCCTGCATATTCTTGATAAGCTGTGCCTTTAATTCGTTCATTTGTAATTTGACCTCCTTTATTTTAAGTGCGACACTGTGTCACACCTAATAAGCAGTAAAAAAGAAAACGATCGAAAATTCGATCGTTTCATTATATTTGATTTAATCAAGAATATCATTTAGTACGTTGTTAAATTCGGCTTTTCCATAAGTAAACACATCACAAAAATACAAGCCTCTATATCTTTCAAGACCGAAACGTATTTCATGTTCTTTGGCTAAGCCATAAATATGGTTCTCCATTTCATCTTTGCCGTATTCGTCACCGTTTGTTGTATTATTTTTTTTCTTGTTTTTTTCTTCATTGTATACAAGGATAAACAATGCATTTTTGCGAGTAAAAGAAATGTTCGCATTAAAAATATCACAAAAAATAAGAAGGCTATCTTTTAATTTTTGTATTACATCAGCCTTTGCGTTTTTCATTAGACCATTTTTAAACTCAACAAAAATGTATTTATTTATCTTTCTTGAATAATATAAGGTGTCTATAGATTTTGCTACTTCTTCGGTAAGTCCTAATGAGTTGGCATAGTGAGTTTTAACTAAATCAAAATCATAGCCAATTTGTTCACAATCAATCATACTTACTTTATCTGTGCCATCATAAGACATCTTTTTGAATGTTTTCTTAGTATCATCGAAGTATTCAATTTTATCAAAAATATCAATCATCTTCACTCCACCTCAAATTTTCAAGTGTTTGGAAAGGAGCAGCCAATTGTTTATATATCTTCTCGGTTTCTTTTGTTACATTTTTAAACACGGATTCATTATTCTTTAACTCTGAAAGATAGAAATTAGTTTTATCTTTGATTCCGTATTTTTCAACAAACACTTCAATCGCTTCTACAAAATACGGACTATGGGTATTAATAAGAATGTGCATATTAAATTCTTTTTGCAATAGCACTATAATTTCCGCAAAAATAATTTGCCATTCAGGATGAAGGTGTATCTCCGGCTCATCTAAAATCAACGTGCCATTTTCTTCGAGGGTACCGTTAAGAAGCAAGGTTTTTATGATGATAAAAGTTTTTAATCCTGCTGAAACATTCGCTAAGCGAAACACAGTATTGTTTTTTTGAGATTTATACAATATACTGGCATTTGAAGTAGTTAATTCACCACTGCACACTATGTTTATTTTATTTAAAACTCTATTAATTTTATCTGTAATAGCAAGCTCTCTCACAGCATTTTCCACTTCAGATTCAACATTTACCTTTAAAAGCATAGAACTTAAATGCACCTGATGGTTTGCACTGTAATTGTATCTTATTGCCCTTCTTGGCAAAATGTTTATATCATCAAGTACAAACGGATTATCTAAATAAAGTGCCTCCGTATTTAACGAAAAGTAATCTTTAATAGATGATACAATATTATTGGTTATTTCAATTGAAACGGTCTTCTCTTTTATCGTCAGTTCAATAGCGCCTTTTTCATCACTATTTACATTATTCACTTGAGATCTGAATTCACTTGAAATACGTCTATTCAACAAAAAGCTATAAACATTTTCATCTGACATTTTGTTGTATATTTCAAACGCTTCTTTGACAGCTTTTGTAAATTCCGGGTCAATTTGAATCTCAACACTTGAATAAATCGGGTGTCCATCTTCATCAACGGAATCGAAATTATAATCTGTAAATTGTTTGATGAGATGATTTAAGTTTTCGTCATTGGTGTATTTTTGAGGATTCGCTATAATAGAGCGAGCAATTGATGTATAATCTAATAATTCAACGGGAAAATTAAGAGAATAAGCTTTCTTTTGTATTTCATTAGCGAACTGTTTCAAACGAGCTTTTTTAATTTCATCTTCATAATGGGAAAAGCTGTTAAATATTGTGAATAACGTTTTACTTATTGTACTTTTTCCTGTTCCGTTTTTACCAGCCAATACCGTTAAACCATCTATTTTAATTTCAGCTTCTTTAATCATAGCAATGTTATTCAGCTTCAATTTCATATATAGTACCTCTTTCTTAATGTGCCGATTACCGTATAAATATTTTATCACAATCTAAAGATAAATGCAACAAATTCAGCAATTATTATCTTTCATTTGTAGAAAAGTGTCACACTTAACACTCTAATTTACACCTCGTGTCCTTTATCTTGTTTTTGCCTTGCAATGTCTTTCTTTGCTTGTTTTGACAGCTCACCGATCAGAGTGTGAGCAGTGTTTACCGTTCCGGCAGAGCCTTGTGTTCTGAACAATCTGCTCACTGCGTTCAAAGCATATACCATACTGTCAACAGTTATCTTTGTGCTTATCTCAGCGTTATCCTTATCTCTCTGCTCATTGTTCTCTTTCAGAGTTCTGAGCATTGATTTCAGAATAATGTTGCCGAGCCTGTTATACAAATCGCCTGCGGCTTTCCGCATTTTCCTATCAATTTCGGATTTGCCGTTTTCGGTTTCTTTGCTGTCGAACATTTCTGCCGCCGATCTTGCACCCGAATAATAGTCATTGATGATAGATTTCATCTTTGGCAGCATAATCATTTCTTTTATCATACCGATAACCATATCCTTAGTTTCTTTCGGAAGATATGCATAGGCTATTCTTCCTCGCCCCGGCAGGTTGTTCAATACATCGGTGTACTTCTGTATCAATTCTTCGGGTATATCAACTCCGGAGAAACGATTGGAATAGATACCGGAAATGTCACGTTCAAAATCAATCATCAGCTTTCCGACAAGCTCTTTTGCATCCGACATTGCTTCGTTGCTTATGCCGTAATAATACGACAGCTCATTTGCGAATGTATCGTGTATCAGTTTTTTTCTTACATTATCCGATACCTCCTTTTTTACAAATTGTACTGTGACAGGTGGGTCCTTATCCCAGAACGAGATATGAATATGCGGCTGTCCCTTCTTGTCGTGAACAGCCGCAATATATTCAAATCTGTCTTTAGGTATATCGTACCCTCTCATCAGCGTTTCAATATGAAACTTAATGTAATTCTGCCACTTCTCAAGGCTGTCAAGTTCAAGCCTTTTAGCGATCTCCGGTCGGAATGATATGTATGCGTTGTACACTGTAACTCCTGCTTTTGAGATACCGTAAACATAGTTTTGTGTATTGGTGACGTCCAGCTCATCATTATTTGTACCGACTATCCTGCCGAACAGTCCGCTTTCACTTTCCGGCGAAAGTTTCATAACGTGTTCACGCTCTGCTATATACTTGACGTAATTGGAATTGTGGCTTGCCGTACCGGGTTTATTCGGAGCTGTCAGCCTCATTTTATATATGAGTGCCGATGACATTATTCTTCACCTGCTCTGACTACCTTCTTCATTCCGTTTAAGATCTCATTAGTATCCTGCATATACTCATCATCAGATTTCTCTTTCTGTTTCATATATGCCGCCGCTTGTTTGCTTGCAGATGCTACAACACGTGCAAAGCTGACATCATCCGCAAAAGACTCCGACATAATCTGTAATCCTGTATACATCGTGATTGCACTTGCCTTTGTTGATTTCACCTGTAGCTTTATAAGCCTTTCTACTTCCTGCTTGATAACTTCTGTCATTTCATCGTGTATCATACGACGGAAGCCTTCCTTATTTTCATCATGGCTTTCAACGGTAAGTCCGTCAGCCACAAAGCTGCGGACTATTCCAGCCATAGACATATGTTTTCTGACAGCGAGCTTTCTGAGATCCTCATAAATATCATCTGGGAATGAAATTGAAAGCTGGACTGTGTTTATACGTTTATCCATATCTGTCCTTTCTTGATTACAATAAATATATCTGCTTTTCCTGATGCAATGCGGTCATACGGACTTTGTTCCGTTTTTGGACAAAGTAAACCGCAAACAAACCGCCGCATGCTCTGACAAACCACTGATTTTTGCGACAGCAAAGCGGTATAACAGCGAACGTCAAACCGTTCTATTCCTGCCATTGCAGAGCAATGGTTTTACTGTGAATATGAGATTTCGGCATACTTTGTCCGGACAAACAGGTTTCATATCAGCCTCAGAAAAGAAAAATGCATATACTCTCTGCTGCGACATTGTGTCACATTGAAATCAGGATATGCAAAATACCCGCCTGAAATTCAAGCGGGTATTTCATATATTCATTTTCAGTATTCTGTACTCAGAAGGAAATCGGCAACGTGCATTGTTCTGATTCCTTCATAGGTTCCTCCTGCAAATTCATCGGTTGTAAGAACATATTTCGGGTAATTGTCATGAATTTCGATAAGACGTTCATATTCACGCTTTTCGGTCTTTTCAGAGTTGATTGTCTGTGTGACCTGAATGTACAGTTTATCGTTCTGCCTTACTGCCACAAAATCAATCTCTCCGTCTCCGTTCTTTCCGACATTGACCGAATAGCCACGTCTGCAAAGCTCCAGATACACTATATTTTCAAGGCTTGATGCAAAGCTGTCCGAATTGTATCCGAGGACACTGTAACGGAGTGCGACATCGGCAAGATAGAACTTTTCCTGTGTTTTCAGTATTTCTTTACCCTGTAAATCATATCTTGAACAACGGTGAAGCAGATAAGCCTTTTCAAGCTTTTCAAGGTAGCCGTACACCGTTTCGTTATCTATAGTCCGCCTTTCTGACTTAAGATAGTCTGCAATCGACTTTGCGGAAAAAGTGTTTCCGACATTATTGAATGTGTATTTCACCACACGCTCAAGCTGATCTATTTTTCTTACCTGATTTCTTTTCACAATGTCGGAGAAAACAGTTGAATTGTAAATATCCCTGACTATTGTATAGATTTCCTCCTGCGAATACTCCTGAAGATGGGTAGCCGGGAAACCTCCCAGTCGTACATAATTCAGAAGCTCGGTTTTCGGATTTCCTACGTTGGCATATTTACTTCTGAACATCAGATATTCACCGAAAGAAAGCGTAAAAATTCTGAACGAAATATATCTTCCCGTGAGATACGTCGATATTTCAGATGACATCATTCTTGAGTTTGAACCCGTTACATAAATGTCAACGTCAAAATCCGAAGCAAGCGAATTTACGACCTTTTCCCAGTTTGTAATTTCCTGAACTTCATCAAGGAACAGGTAAGTCTTTTCTCCAGGGATGATCTTCTCTTTCAGATAGTTATACATCTGCTTTGACGTCATATCGTCAAATTCCATCGAATCAAACCTGCAGGTTACTATCCGTTTATCCGGTATATTACGCTCTGTTTTGAGCTTTTCAATAATCATTCTGAGTATTGTGGACTTTCCGCAACGACGTACACCGGTGAGTATCTTTACAAAAGGAGTATCAACATACGCCATAATCCTGTCTACATACATTGGTCTGTATATCACGCTCAACACCTCCGTTTTATTCAGTATATCGCAATCTGCGCCATTTGTCAATAAATTTTTCGGGTTATAACCGCAAAACTTTTATGATTACACTTTTTTGCGGTTATATTTCGAAATCCGACAAATATGGCTTTATGCCGTACCACACATCACTCAACCTCCTGTATATTCTCATAATAGTTCTGCAGCGCTTTTTCAATTATAGTTTTCAGCTCACGCTGTGATTTTCTTTTAAGATCGTATTTTTCAACCGTATCACTACCGAGCTTTACTGTCATACCGTTACTGCATTTTTTCTTTGTGTACTCAGTCGAAAGCACAGCGTAAATAATTCTCCTGTCGAGATTTTTGTCCTTTTCCTTCTTTTCCTTAAGCATCTGCGCCTTATCCGGAGTAAGTCTGAAATCCGCATTCTTGTCAATATATTCTCTGACTATCTGTTGCTCATACTCCGAAAGTGCAGACAGGCTATATGCTGTTTTTTCAGTTATTTCATTATTATCAACCTTTTTTGCAAAGAAATCAGTCAGCTGCGCTAAACTCATAAGCATATACATTTTTGTGACCGAAATGCCGAATTCTTCGGATAATTCAACTTTTGTCTCAGAAAATTGCACATTATGCAATTTATCTGTTCTATATCCCTGCTTTTTCCGACTTTCATTCAGAAGCCTGAGTGATCGTGCAAGTTCCATCTTTGTAAACGTGTTACGCCTTTGCAGATTGGTTATGACCATAATTTCATCAAGGATCTCACGGGGAGTATCTTCTCTTGCAATTCTGCAGGGAAGTTTGTCAATACCGACCGCTTTTGCGGCTTCATGCCTTCTGTGTCCGGATATGACCTCATATTTCCCGTAATTTTCCGAGAATGCTACCAGCAGTGGCTCAATCACTCCGATTTTGCGGATACTCTCCTTAAAATCTTCCGACACTTTCACGGCAAACGTATGAGTGTGGTACGGTTCAAGTGTTGATATGGATATATCTCTGATTTCATTACAAAAGTACGAAAGTAATTTCTCAGGTAACTTACCATTATTCATTTCTTCGTGCTTATCATTGTAATCATAATCTTCATAACTTTCAACATCCATATCACTGCCATAATATGTTGATGCTCCTCCGCCGTCATCGGTATCATCGGTTTGTCTTCTTACAGGCATGGCAAAAGCATTATCGTTTGCAATTGTTTCACGCCTTATATTTATCATCTTGCTGTAGTCCATATTTTCCTCCGCTACCGTTCAATTTCTTCATCCTCCTCTTCCGGCGGTGACGTGCTGCAGACATATTCCTTATCTCTTTTCAGAAGGTTGTATCCAAGTCCGTTCACGATAATCGGATGAGTTCTGAGATAGTATTTGTCACTACAGTCCTTAAGTCCTGCATATACAGTATTCATCTTATGTTCAGCCCATTTTCTGACATTGCCTGTATACCGTGTATCGTGGCTGTTATTCACAATATGTGCAGCGATAATGTGGCAGACACGTTCTTTCCCGTATATCTTTGAGATATTTTTCAGAAGTCCTGTGACATTGATATTACTCATCGGATCAAGAAATTCGATTACCGCCTTATCTATTGCTCTGGCACATTTTCGGCTGATTGCTATACTCGCTTCCCATTTATCGGTTTCACCGCACTTCTCTGCTTCTTCATAGCTTTTCTTATACAATTGTATCAACTTTCAACCTCCGTTTCTTTATTGTTGATTCTCTATGGTATATCCACGCAAAAATGTGACATAGTGTCGCACTACATTTCCTGTTCCTCCTCGCTGTCAACGTTCTGCTCATACTGCTGACCGTTCTTTTCGGCTTCAGCTATAAGTCTGTCAACCTCTCTGAGCCTTGCGGATTTTTCGGAAAGTTCCTTTTCTCTTGCCCACGGAGTATGCACAAATTCATTCGCAGTTGCAATGTCACGGTTGATTACTTCAAGGTCGTGCATTGCTTTTTCGTGAACATTGCCGATAGATTTCAGCGTGTTCTCCATTCGGGTAAGGTTTCCAAGCGGGTCCTGTCCGACCTGCCAGGTGTAACGTGCTTTTCCTGCCATAGTAACATAATAAACGCCATAAGCACCGTCGAACGACACTTTCATATCATAACCTTTATATGTGCCTATCTTCGGCAAGTCTGTGGAGCCGACTGTCCGTATTGTGTGTAACAATGCGTTTGCGGCTTCCTTTTTATCTGTAAAGGTCGCTCCGTTTATTGTCATTTCCGTGAATTCCTCGCTGTATTGCTTGTAGCTTTCTGCGTCAATAGCAGTGTTAGCAATATACTTTTCGGCGTCGGCTTTACGCTGTGGATATATCTTTAGCAGTTTATCCTCAAGGCTGTATTTTTCTGATAAATAAGCCGACTGCAAACGTTTCAGCTTTGATATGTCAATATCAAGCTCCATACGCTCCTTAATAAGCGGATTACCTGTGCAAAGTGCCTTGACCTCACTGTAATTCAGAACAGCTTCGTCAACATCTTCACAGTTTCTGACCGGTGTCTTGCTGGTCATAATCTGTGATATACCTTTCTGCTTATTCTCAATTATCTGATAGAGATAAGCGTCAAACGTATCTTTCGTGACGTAACGGTAAATATAAACCTTGTCATTCTGATTGCCTTGTCTTATTATTCGTCCTTCTCGCTGTTCAAGGTCGGCAGGACGCCACGGGCAATCAAGATGGTGCAATGCTATCAGTTTGTCCTGCACATTAGTACCTGCACCGCATTTTGCAGTTGATCCGAGAAGCACACGCACATCGCCTTTGCGTACCTTTGCAAAAAGCGTTTGCTTTTTTGCATCGGTATTGTAATCGTGTATGTAGGCTATTTCTTCTTTCGGAACACCCTTTGCTATCAGCTTGTCACGTACATCATCGTAAAGATTAAAACTGCCGTCATTTTTCGGAGTTGAGAAGTCGCAGAAAATCAATTGCGTCAGTCTGTCCTCTGCAGTGTTCTGCCATATATCGTAAACTTTGTCAACACAGAGATTTACTTTTGAATTATCCTCGTCCGGCAATAAAGGATTCATAAGTCGCTGATCAAGACCTATCTTTCTGCCGTCCGAAGTTACTTTAAGCATATTGTCCACGGTTGGATCAACAAGTTTGTCGTGTATTTTTGTTGCTCTTTCTGAAAGACCTTTCATCAGCTCTTTCTGCGTATTTGAAGGCTCGGCGGCGATATTTTCAAAGACAGCTTCCGGAACGTTCAGTTCGAGGTCATCGGCGGTCTTTATATCCGCACATTCCTTGAATATCGTCATCAGCTCCGGGAGATTATGAAATCTCGCAAACCTTGTACGCATTCTGTAGGAATTGCCCTCCGGTGCGAGCTCCATCGTATTAGTAATATCAGCATAGTTAGCCGCCCATGCGTCAAAATGCTGTAATCCGAGCCGTTGAAGTGTTCCTGCTTGCAAGTATCTCATCATCGTATACAACTCTGTCATACTGTTTGACACCGGAGTGCCTGTTGCAAATACAACACCCTTACCGCCCGTTATCTCATCAAGATATTTACATTTGTAGTAAAGGTCCGATGATTTTTTCGCCTCCGTCATCTGTATTCCGGCAACATTACTCATCTTTGTCGGCATATACAGATTTTTAAACATATGGGCTTCATCAATGTAGATCCGGTCAACACCGAGTTCTTCAAAGGTGACTACATCGTCAACTTCGTTATCAGTCAGCTTCTCAAGACGGGCTTCGTAGTTTTTCTTTGTCTTTTCAAGCTGTTTTACACTGTATCTCTGCCCATCGTCAAGATAACGTTCGTTCATATCCTGCAGAGCATTCTCAATCTGACGTATATCTTCTCTGATATATTGTTTTCGACGTTCATACGATAACGGAATTTTAAGCAGCTGTGAGTGTCCGATGATAACCGCATCGTAATCGCCTGTGGCGATTTTAGAGCATAACAGCTTGCGGTTTTTCATTTCGAAATCCTTTTCGGTTGCGACAAGGATATTTGCACCGGGATAAAGCTCCATAAAGTCGCTTGCTATCTGTCCGACTATGTGATTTGGTACGCAAATAAGCGACTTATGGCATACGCCGATATATTTGCTTTCCATTGCAGACGCAACCATTTCAAAGGTCTTGCCAGCTCCGACAACGTGTGCAAGCAGTGTGTTTCCGCCGTATAGTGTTCTTGCAAGAGCATTACACTGATGATCAAACAGCTTGTATTTATCGCTTGCTCCGTGTAGCACAAGGTGACTGCCGTCATAGGTTCGAGGTCTTGTTGAATTGAACAGCTCGTTATACTTCTCAACTATATTCTGCCTTCTTTCCGGATCTCTGTATATCCAGTTTGCAAATGCTTCCTTAATAAGTTCCTGCTTTTCTTGTGCCTTTTCGGTTTCCTTTGAATTAAGCACAGATTTCACTTTGCCGTCAACATCAACAACTCTGTCATAAACCTTGACAGTACGCTGATTTAACGTATGTTCGAATATCTGCAATGCGTTCATTCGGCTTGTGCCGAATTCGTTGTTAACTTTGACATTGGACGGTTCAGAGCTTTTATTTGATACGTTGAATTCACCGGTTACCGGAGAATAGTATGTCTTGATTTTCGTTCTCCAGCTTCCGTAAGCGTCAAACGTATCACGGATGAAATTATTATAGTATTCCGGATCAAGCCAGGTTACACCGATTCGTATATCTATATCAGACGCTGTAAGTGGTGCCGGCATTACCTTTTCAAGGGCTTCAACGTTATGCTGATACTCTTTATTTGTGAGTGCGGCAGTCCTTGCGAATGCCAGCTTGTCACGGATATTACCGCTGAGATATTCATCGGCGGTAACGTATATATCAGTCTTATCCGGGCGAGGCGGGAACGGAGGTGCTTTATATATAGCACCTCCATCTATACAATCCTTTATCGTCTGTTCTTCCGATAGTCCGCAAAGACTTGCCATATACGGAATATCAATACATCCTTTCTCGCAAAGAGAAACGCCGATACTTTCAACGGCTGTTGACACACTGACTACCGTCTTTACAGGTCTTACGGTATTCTTTATGAATATATCAGCCTTACCGTTGTATGTGTTATCTGTCTTATCAAACTTTTCAAGCGAGCGTAACAGATAGTATGAGCTGTCTGCACTGAATGCCGTTTCGTTTGCCTTGCTGTTCACATAGCCGTATTTCTTTACGAAAGCGTCATAATGCTCGTTCAACTCCTTGCGTGTATTATCAATATCCGACTGTTCATAGCCGAGTAACTGTTGCTGAAGCAGACTTCTTGTAATTGTTTTAAGGTCAATCATTGCAGCTATTCTGTCTGCGCCTTTATCGACCTTTGTCATTATGCTGTTTTCAAGGTAATACACGTTACCGTTATACAGCGTATATGTGTAGTTATCCACGCTTTCATCAGCCGGAATTGTTTCCTTTTTCAGCTCACCATACTTGATTTCATCCTGTTGAGGAGTATACGGGTGATATTCTCCGTCTATTCTTGCAACTGCGTCATGCAGGTGCGACACGATGTCGTACCCTTCGGGTGCAACACAGGCTGTTGCTGTTGCGTCACCGTACATACTGTACTTTATGCCTTGTTTCATCTCACCGATTATCATATCGGGATGATTTACAAAGTAGCTGTTCATCGGTATGCCGTTTTCATCTGTGCCTAAGTCAAGCCATTCACAGTTTTCGCTGTTTACGGTTTGTATCTTGTCACGCTTTTGAAAGAAGATAATATCAGAGGTAACTCCTGTGTCGGCAACGGCTTTGAATGCTGTGTTTGGCAGTCTGACTGCACCGAGAAGCTCGGCACGTTCCGCCATATACTTCCTGAACTTGCTGTTTGACTTATCAAGCGTACCGCTTGTTGTGATAAAGGCGATAACTCCGCCCGGTCTTACCTTGTCAAGCGATTTTGCAAAGAAATAGTCGTGTATATTCAAATTAAGGCTGTCGTATCGCTTATCGTGTACCTTAAACTGTCCGAAAGGCACATTTGAAATAGCGGCGTCGTAGAAATTATCATTCAACACACGCTTTTCATATGCTCCTTCGGTTATATTTGCCGATTGATACAGCTGTTTTGCTATTCTTGCAGATATGCTGTCAAGTTCTACACCGTACAGCTTTGACTTTTCCCGCATTTCTACAGGCATAGCTCCGAAGAAATTACCTGTGCCTGCTGAAGGGTCCAGTATATTTCCGCCGTCAAAACCGATACTTTTAAGTCCGTCATAGACCGCACCGATTATTTCGGGGGAAGTATAAAATGCTGTCATTGTGTTTTCTCTTGCCATTGCATACTCATCGGGAGTAAGCAGGTCTGAGATTTCCTTATGCTCATCAGCCCAGGCATTATTACTTTCGTTAAATGCCGATGAAAGCCCGCCCCAACCGACATACTTCGCAAGCACTTTCTGCTCATCGGGAGTAGCATTTCTGTTTTCGCTTTCGATGGCTTTAAGCGTCTTGATTGCTTCAACATTATGCCTAAAGCGTGATTTTTCACCGCCGAGATCTGAATAATCGTCCGATGATAAGGTATAATCTGAAAGCGTCCTTTCTTTTTCTGACGGCTGTTCTCTGATTATTCCGAGGACAGTTTCAGTATCAAACACTCTGAATATCGGATAGCGGTATGTTTCAAGCATCGTCATATCCTGTGCCGATACAGTGCCTTCATTTATACTGTCAATCTTGTATTTTCTGTTTTCATATTCAAATTCTTTGCCGATGTATTCTGTGTAATCGGTATGCGGTTCTTTGCTTTCTTTTGGAGTAAGGTCGATTACAATTGATTTTAACTTGACCGGTTCCTCCTGCTCTACCTTATTTTCCGCATCCGTCTTTTCGGCTACAAACGACGGCTTTGTATATCTGTCGTTCTTTATTGACTTAAATACCGTTTTTGCACATTCTTCCCACGAAACGTGCTTCTCGTCAGATTTTATGCCGTCAACAGATATTCGGAACACTGCGCCTTTGGCGGATATTGCGTTGAAGTCAAACTCTCCGGACATACAACCGCTGTTTTCGTATATGCTTTTTAGATATGCGGTCTGAGCCTTTGTGTCAATGTAAGATGTAAAATATTCTCTGATTTTGCCTTTTGCACCTTCAATATGTCCGTACTTTCTGAAATACATCTCGATATGGTCTGCATTTACATACGGTGTTGCCGGGAACGGAACATATTCCTGTGCTGTGTAGTTGATTTCTTCTTTCAGCAGGTCAGATAGCTCTGCAGATACGGTAACCGGGTTGTACATATAACCGTTAAATCTCTGTATTGAGCGGTCAGCTTGCCATTCATAGGCATAACGCATAAAAGCGTTGGCTGTTTTTTCAAGCCATTCACGGTCATTCAGCAATTTTTCCGCTATATACCCTATCGTTTCGGACGTATGCGTAAAATCGCTGTCATCAATATCAAGTCTGATATTACTGTCCTTATTCTGATCCCGCCATAACTCCCATATTCTGTTTGCTGTCTGTTTTGCTTCAATTTCTGTTGATGCGTCAATCACAGTCTGCGGTGCGTAAGTGCCTTCATCAAGCATTTTCTGTATTCTGTCTGTAGCTTCCGTCCAGGATATGCTTTCCGACTTTCCGCCAACTGAAAATACACTTTCTCCCGCTTTTAATGTAACACCGCTTTCGGAAAAGTACGCCGATAACTTATTATCGAGGCTCTTTATACCGAAAGCGGTATCGTTAATTTCTTCTCGATAATGTGTAAGATACTGCGATTTAAGAAAATTCGCACGTTCCTGTGCAGTATGACCGGGCTTTTTGAAGTATGCAATTATTGTCTGTCTGCTGTTACGGTTTTTGATACTTCCGAGCCTTAACAGATTGTCAAAATGTTCAGACTTGATATTTTCTACCGGAAGTACAGAGCTTTCTGTGACAGCCGGTAAATTCATTTCAAAGAAAGTGAGCTGCTCATCGTTTTCTTCTTTCTGCGGCTCTATATCAACATAGTCAGCCTGCTTGTCAAGCTCGTCGGCTGACAAGTATTCGTGCGAATTTATCATATCATTGACTATGTCTGCAGCACAATCCCAACTTATGTGCATATTTGCCGTCATACTGAGATAACTCGGACCTTTCCATAGCTCGAGTCCGTGTATATCGTTATGATAACCGTACCGCTGATCGCCTACCATAATCTCGGTATAGGCTTCATCGTAAGCAGATTTCAGATACTCGGCACGATTAATTTCATTGCTGTCAGAAAGAAAAAATCCTGCTATTTCCGACTTGCTGTGTTTCAGAAAGCGGTCATAACGCAGGATAATCTGAATTTCTTCTCCTGTAAGAGTTTCGGTAATCTCATTTTCTTCGGATAAAGAAACAACAGTATCATTTTCGCTTGATACTGCCGTTTCTTGTTCGGTTATGCGTAAACTATCTCGCTGAGTACCTGTTCCTCTGCCATCATTCTCAGCGAATTGCAGATTCTCGTCCATTCGAGCGGATTGCTGTTCTGCAATGCGTCCGTCGCTCCGTACTTCTCCCTGTTCTTCTCCACGAATTCCGACACTCTGCTGATACACTGCTCGTTCACTGTCAGCAGATGCTGCTCCAGCTCTCCGTTTATCATCAGCTGGTTGAACGTCATCGGTATCGGTTTCTGCTCTCTGAGAAATTTCAGCCTCATCCTGCCGTACTTGCCGATGTCGATCTTCTCCTCCTTCGTATCCGAGAACGGAAGATATGTTTCCGTTTCCCTGTCGAATTTGTATGTTATTTCCACGCCGTCTATCACTTTCGTTATCGTTTCGGGCTGTTTCTCGTATGCGTTCATAGTATTCCTCCTTCAGAATGGCTTTCATTGTTTTTTCGATACTGCGTAATACTTCTTCGCTTGTTTGATTGATAATATCTCCGACAGCGGTTATAGCGTTTACAGTGTCAAAATTGTATATGTCACTGAAATCTGCGTCATATTCGATACCGCAACGGTGAAGTATTGCGTATGTGGCACTCTCACTGGCGAAGCGTTCGCAAACCGCCGATAAAGCGAATTCGTCAAGTTCTTCCGCCGCCGAGCCCTCCACTGATTTTATTGTATTACTTTGTACATCTTTTGTCAAGTATGCTATGCGTTCATTGACAATTTTCTTGATTGCTTCTTCAAGATTGATTGTGTCCGTAACACCGTATGCCTGTTTCAGTTCGTTGTACACACGTTCTTCACTGGTATTGTCTATTTGCCAAAAATACGGAGTTTTCGACTGCTCATTCACTTTGACTGTATTTGCTATGTCAAACACATAGCGTATACTTGTAACATTGACGTTATCAGTCGAATATACAAGACCGATTGCTTCGCTTGTACGGATAACACGGCGGTTCGTTGCCTTTTTCCACGTTTTTATCTCGGCACAGGCTGTAGCATTCGGCTTCTGTGCAAAGATAGATACGCTTTCCTTAAAACCATATTTGTACATTCTTGACGAGGTTTCAAGAAACTTTTTCCATTCTTCCTGCGACCTGCTGAAGCGTTTGAGCTTGGCTTTCAGCAAGTCGTGATACTGCTTTGAGGTAAGCATAGTATATTCTCCTTTAAACGTTGATTGAGTTTGTGTTTCAGCCTACAGAATACTTTCTTTTTTCTGCAGGCTTTAAATGCCTGTGGCGTATTGCTCCAATGCCCATTCGTCGAGCTTGTACACGTCAAAACTACTGTTGGTGCTTTCTTCAAACTGCGTCCGTACTGTTGTTTTACAGCTTTCGGCAAGTGAAAAAACAAGCGATGTTATGTACGCTTTCAGATTTCTTATTTTGGTGCTGTATTTTTCACAGCAATCAGAGATATACTGCATACCGTTCTCATCAATACAGCTGACAGCTTCCGATACTTCTCCCGGTGTCTTGTATTCGCCGTGATAGTAAGTGCCTTTGTCCATAGCTGTCTGCATAACATCAGCAACCGTCTTTTGCTGATGTTTATATAACTTCTGATTATTTTCTTTTGTTTTATAAGTATGTTCTGCCGAAACGGCGTAACTTGTTGCTGACTTTCGGCTGTTCTTGTTCTGCCGTTTTGTCTGAACAGAAGAATCGCTTTCCATTGTCTTTGATTTTGCGGTTTCCGCAGTAGTTTCACCGAGAATTTCTTTACCTTTTTCGATAAGTGCAACTATTTTTTCGTAAGCGTTGCAAATAAAAAAGGAACGCTTTGCAGGCATTCCTTTACGTTTGCATTCGATAAGTCCTTCTTTAACAAGAATGGCTATGGCTCTTTTCTGTGTCTTTTCGGACAATGCGGTGCTTCGCCATAAGTCATCAATGGTCGAATAAAACCAGTCATCCGGTATCATATCGTGCTTGTTGTAGTATGCATACTTTGCAAGCAGAGAGCAATATATCACGGCTACTTCAGTACCGAGAGCATGAGAAAGGTAGCGGTTGCCCGCTACCGTTTTTGCCTCATTCAATATACGGAATACTACATTAAGTTTATTTTTCATTTCCACGCACTCCCCTTTATCATTCCAATATCATTGCGACCTGTCCGGCAAGTTTGCACAGGTCTCTCTTTGTTCTTTTGCTGTCAGACTTCTCACCGATTGAAATAAGCATGTTGCTGAATTCCTCCAGTGTCAGCGTGTTGTAATCGGTAAGCGTGCAGGCAAATATGAATTTTGCGTTATCGCATATATCACGTCTTGCCAGCAGCTTTTTGGGATAGTATATCGTGTCTTTTCCGCCTGTTATGGCAATTATATCTGAAATTCTGTTCTTTTCTGTCATTTAAAAAATCCTTTCATATTCCGGGTTCGTCTTCAATATCATCTTTTTCATCGTCATAAGGTATGGCAAACAGCTCGCCGTCAATCTTTATGAAAAGTTCCGGGTATCTGAACATTTCCGTGTAGAGTTCAAGTTTGTCATCGGGTAAGGAAGCATAATCATCTCCACTGCAATCACAGATAAAGAACGGTCCGCAGATTATATCAATTATCCGGTTTGATTCGTCATACACGGCACGGTTTGGCAATGCACATTTCATCTTGCCTTCTTCATCACATACAATGCAGACACTGTTGTCGTCAAAGCAGCCGAAATGCTCCAGATGCCCTCCGACTGTCCTCTGCATATCTTCAAGCGTATGTCCGATATATGCCGTCCATGCTACCTTACCTGGCTCGCATAGAACCACTCTTATTCTGTCTTCCATGGATTGACCTCCTTCACTGTTCAAAGCTCAGCATAGTAATTTTCGTCAGATAACTCATCGCTGATATTCTGCGTGCCGACAAGACCATTAATCTTCCGGTATTCCTCTATTTTTTCCGGAGAAACGGATAACAGCCACCTTATCAGCTTTCCCGTCTCTTTTTCGGGTATTCCGTCAAGGCTTGCAGAAATATCATCATAGCATATCCTTACAAAGCTACTGTTTCGTTTGCTTTTTGTTAAACTGTCATTGAACAGTTCTGCTATTTCACTTAAAGACAGTGGCTTGTCCGCAGAAGAATTTTTCAGTATAGCAGCTTGCCTTTCGGTAATCTGACGGTTATCCGTCGTTTCAAGGTATTCTGCAAGATTATCCTGTGTCTGCTTATCAAGCGATGACAGTGTAACGGCTGTATTCAGCTTTATTCTTTCGTTATCCGCCATATCAAGAAGTGCAGGCGTAAGTCTGCTTATTGCAAGATAACGCTGTACTGACCTTCTGTTTTCACCGTTTTCCCGTGCAATTGAAGCGGTGGGATTGGTAACACCGAGCTCTTTCAGGCACTCATGCTTTATTTTGTATGCGAGTGCCCGTTCCTTTACAGATAGCTTATGTCTTTGTTCAAGATTGGTATCAACCATCATCAGCCTGCGCTGTATCATTGTAAGTTCATTTCTTACTACAGCTTCAATGCTGTCAGCACAGTTTTTAAGGCAGGCTCTGTAACGGTTGTGTCCCGAAATTATCATATATCTGCCATCAGTCTTTCTGAAAACTATAATCGGTTGCAACAAGCCGTTTATCTTTATGCTTTCGGCAAGCTCATCAAGCTTTTCGGGTGTGTATTCCCTGAACGGATGAGTTCCCTCAGCAAACGGTTCAATCAGGTCCATCGGAATACGTACTATCTGCGAACTACCCTCAGATGCCACAGAAGAAAAAGAGGAAAGCCCTGCGAGCTTTCCCGTTCTTGCCTTTATATCAGTAAAATCAAATGCCATTTCATCCTCCTTATCTGCAACGCTCAATGAGCTCCTTTGAAAGCTCTGCGTACTGCCTGCCTATTTTGCTGTCTTCCCTGAGTGCCGTGTGTTCTGCCGTGCTGTTGCTTGCCGCAACGCTTTTTCCTATTCTGTTTCGGAATACAAGTTCTCCGTATCTTTCACTGAGAGCTTCATCAACCGCCTTTGTCATACGGGTGTTGTCAGTCATTGTTTCAATAACTCCGTACAGTGTCAGCGCAGGATTGAGCTCTTTTGCCAATGTCATTATCTCTTCAAACTGGATTATCCCGTTAAGTGCAAATTTCTGCGTCTGCACCGGTATAAGTACACCGTCTGCAGCTACTAGTGCATTGACTACCAGCACACCTAGTGATGGCAGACAATCTATCAGGATATAGTCATACCTGTCAAATACCTTGTGAAGCAACAACCTGCGTAATATCATCTCACGTCCTATCGCTGTTGCGAGGAACATATCCGCCGTAGAAAGCGTTATATCAGACGGAATGTAGTCGATATTGTCAGCCTTGCTTGTAAGAATTGACTGTCCGATGACTTCATCGGATAGCTTTCGTGACATTTCTGCACAAAGCAGGTCAGTCATTACTAATTCTTCGTTTTCGCCCGAAAAGCCAAGATAATCCGACAGATTGCCCTGACCGTCAAGGTCAATGCAAAGCACCTTCATGCCACTTCTTGAAAAGTTTGCGGCAAGATTTACAACTGTCGTTGTCTTGCCAACACCACCTTTCTGATTCGCCACTGCAATGATTTTAGTTTTTCTCATGGTAAACCTCTTTCTGTTGCTTTATGCAACGCATATTCCAAGCCTCTTTTAAAAATAAAAAAGCAACGGTATGGACGGCGAGGCTTACTTGACCGTCCTACAGCGTAGCTATCGCTGTCCGTTGCTCAGAGGGAGATGCAGGAGTTGCACCCATCATACAAGCTCGTTCTCCCATATTAAGTACGACACGAAGTCGAACTTATCGGTTTTTATCTGCAGATTACAGGAGCGACACAAAGTCACACCCGGTCTGTATATTCTGCAGTTTTTAAATGCGACAGTAAGTCGCACTTGAAAACAAGACACGTCAATTACGGTATTACTGCATATCAAGGAGATTCCGTAACTGTTCTACATCACTATGCGCATAACACTTGTGAAGCATCGATATATCAGAATGACCGAGGACTTTTGCTACAGCATATATATTTGCCTTTGAGTTTACCCATATTGACGCCCGTGTATGTCTGAATTTATGCGGTGAAAGGAACGGTATCGATATTCCATGCCTTGAATAATAATCACGCATTTCTACAAAAAACACATTATAATGCTTGCGTGTCCAGGTACTCGGTCTCTGAACCGTTCCCTTCTGTGTTGGAAAAATATATTCACTTGTTCTCGGAAGTCCGTCCAGCACTTTGCACATTTCATCTGTGAGGGGTATTATCCTGGTAGAAGATTTGTTCTTGGTTTTCTTGACCACTACGCTTGAGGATAATTCATTTTCCTTCTTGACCTCAGCAACACTCCTGAGGATTTTTATATATCTCCCTTCGCTGCTGTAATCGCTCCATCTGACTCCGAGCATTTCGCTTTTTCTGACGCCGGTTTCAGCAATAAACAATATTTCAGCCCCGAATCTATGATCATGTGCAAAATCAACTATGTACCCCAGCTGTTCATCGGTAAACGCTTTTACTTCATACGAATCATTGTCATCAGCGAGTAATACGACATTTGTAACCGGGTTGCGTCCGGAAATATACTCATTATCAATTGCGTATTCAAACATCTTTCTCGCAATCATTCTGACTTTGTTGAGAGTATCACGCTTATACCTTTTACCCATTTCCGTAAAGAAGTGCTGCATATCTGCAAGGCGTATCGCATCTATTTCTTCATCTTTGAAACAGGGCATCAGGTGATTATATACCGCATTCTGATATCTATAGCGGTACGTGTTACAGCTAACGGTTCCTTTCATATCACTTATCCATCTTTCTGCTAACTCATCAAATCTCATATTGATTCTCCTTTGTCTGATTATTGCGTTTTAAACGCCTGAATATTATATCAGACAACCATAAAATGCAAGTCTATCAGGATTATTACTTAATTATAACAATCCATTAAATAACTTTGGTAAGGATGAGGTCCCCGGTTCGAATCCGGGTATTAGCTCCAGATAAAACAACCTCGTTGCATTTATTTGTGACGAGGTTGTTTTTATGTTCTAAAAAATCTTGATACAAGGCCGTACCCGTCGGCACAGCTTTGTATTTTCGCTATCAGAAAAAGAAAATCACGGCGATAGCCGGTTTTTCTATCGTCGTGATTTAATTTCTGTTTTATGATTTTAAAAAGTGCGGTATTATCGGTTATGTGGTTACGCAGCTGCACCGAATATCCCTTCCAGCTTATCCATTATGCCCGGCTTGCTAAGGCAGTCTTTATAAGTGATCTCAACAACCTTATCATTTACTATCACCGAATAACTCTTACGCAACTGCGGAATCAGGAGAGTATCCGACAAGTACGAAAAATACTCATAATGAATATTTTTATATTCCGAAACAATTTCTGCTTTATCATAAGAAGTCGCATCAGCAACGTGAATGCTGAATTTATCATCATCTGCGTATGCACCTGTTTCACCGTCACAGTCAAAACCTTTTGATTTTAACAAGTCGCTGTCATGCCAATTGATTTGACTGATATAATCCAATATTCTGTCATTCTGAGGCTCTGAACGAACAAAAAATTCAAAAGCCGGAATAAAAATGTTTGCGCAAATAGCCACAATCAAAACAAATACAAATAAAGCACGTTTTTTAAAGTGCTTTCTGAATGCAATAACAGCACAAAGCGACATTAGAACAATTATTTTGATTATCATTATTTTCCCCCTTATTTTTTTAAGTCGTGATGAATCAGTCACGAATGTTTTTCTTTGCCTTATTTGATAGACAGGACTTATATAATCCAAGTGAACTGTAGATACTTAGATTAGCAGGCTTTAACCGCAAGCTCCATATTGCCTGTCATTGACATAATCTTGCCCCAGGCATTGTAGGTGTATGTTACTACCTTTGCTCCTGTGCTGTCGGTTATATTTATTATATCCCCTTGGAGATTTTTGCGGTAATAATATGTTGTTCCCTTGTAAGTAAGTCCTATCGGTGAACCGTTTTCGTCATAGAGATAATCTATGGTCGCTAGACTTAATCTTAATTATTTCCCATATTTTTTTATAAGTGCTCTCAATTTTGATTCTACAGCAACTGATTTCTCTTTCTTTATTCTTTCTTTGATAAAAGAAAGGGTTTCATCAATATTTTGAGTATTATCCAGTAAATCATCCAAGACCATTGATGCTGTGCATCTTATGTGATAATCAGAATGAGTCAAATATTTTCGTGTTTTTGAAATAATTTGATTATTCCCAAGTAGATAAAAAGCCCTTAAATATGCTAAAATACAATACGCCGATTTTTCTTTGATATACAATTTTTTGAAAATTCGGATAGTTCCTTGCACTTTTTCTCGTAAACTAATGTCTGTTAACGATGTAATGATATAGCTTCTTGCCAATTCATCATTTTCTTTATTAATTCTACTAATTAAATAATTATATGTAAATTTTGCAGGATAAACTGACACAGTATCATATGCACACATTCTTACCAAAGAATCTTTATCTTTCCACAAAACCGATAACAAATACATAGATTTTTTATTTACATGGTCTATTAGCAAATCGGCTATTTCGGATTTTTCAAATGAATCTCCGTGTAATATTATTTGGTATAACGCAAGATATTGATTTTTCGTTAAAGTGTCACTTTTTTTGCATATACTAATTATTTCCGATTTATTCATTTTCTATTATTTCCTCCTCTCTTTTGCATATTACGTGAACGTCTGGCTTTTTGTTCTTTTTTAAGCGTTGTTTTTCGGTATATGCTGTTCCCTATACTGAATCAATATAGATTCCGCAAGTATTGCAAGCCGATAGTATACTACTAATTCATCTTTTTCCATTCCAGTTGATTGATTTATCAATTCTGAGAATGCGGCTTTTTCGGTTTTAGAAATAATCTCGCTCGATTGGAGACTGATGAGTTTTGCTCGCTTTATCAATTGAGAGCAATATCCCCCTATAACAGAATCAATAACCATAAGTTCCGGAGAACTTCTACGAATTACCGCAGGAATGCTTGAGTTTAAAAACGCCTTCAAAATGTACTCGTGTTGTTTGCTTTTCATTAGCTTCACCTATACCAAAACGTTAAAATCTTACCAGACTTTGTAAATATCATGCCTTGTCCGGTAGAATAAGTTAAATTCCAAGATGCATTTCTATAATTGTAGTTGTATGTATAGTCTACCACACTGCTGCCGTTTTGTAAAGAGGCAAGCTGTCTGCCGTTCTTCCAGGTAAACGACAGAGAGTCACGGTAGGTCAGCGGATTTTAAATAGATTATAACGAAATATCTCACATTTTCAATTATGAACCATTCTCTGCCATTTGTTATAAAGAAGTAACAAATCCTCTTTTGTCTGATCACCGTCAAAAATATTGCACGCCACAGCACGAATCATAAACACAGGTTCAAAATGCGTTTTAAAGGCAGGTGTAAAATCTCTGTCTTCAAAGCCGACAAGCAGCGGCATATTAGCAAATGAATCCGCTTTAACATCAGTATGGTAACCCCATGCTATCGAAGAATTGTTTTTTACATACACCTCACCGAAGTACATGGCAATATCCCGTATAATGTACTCCGTTTCGAGCGAAAACTGTCTTGACTGTTCGTTTAAAACATCTTCGATTATTTCTTTGGACTGACTTTTTAAACGATTTCTTACCTCTTCTGTTTTCGCTTTCGGTGCTTTTTCGGTTTCGGTAATTTTTAAGAACCAACCCCAGATGTCAACCAAAGAATTAACCGAGTAATCCAAGTCAACACCCGAATACTTCCGTAAATATTCTATACGCGGGTTCAGCTGATTTTTGTACCACTCAAAATAACTTTCCGCTTCTTTTTTAGTGAAATTTTTAAATTGTTTATTTATAGGGGGAATT
>ENA-OZSP01000035-OZSP01000035.1-human-gut-metagenome-genome-assembly--contig:-NODE-35-length-40038-cov-13.997799_pt1 | contig 40038 bp, 33 predicted proteins | sample MGYA00243282_ERZ653973 | MGnify/ENA primary metagenome ERZ653973 (study PRJEB26926, sample SAMN06164457) | human gut metagenome | biome: ENVO:00009003; feature: ENVO:2100002; material: ENVO:00002003... | reverse complement strand
CTAGGGGCGGTAGCCCCAGTAATATAGCCCCTTCCCACGGGGAAGGGGTTTGGGGATAGGGATAGAGAATTTGCTCTATTTTATAAAAAACAGACTTTTTCTACAAACTCTCGGTTACAAATAACCGCCCGGCAAAGCCCGACGGCACTGGCATATCCGCATTATTTGAATGTTTGCGGCTGTCAGAACAGACAATTTTCAAAAATGACTTGACATCGGCAACCGATTAAGGTATAATATTTAATTGCATAGGCGCAAGACAGGCACACATCGGTGCCGAGTAATAACAGGAGGAAGAAAGAAATGAAAAGAACATACCAGCCTAAGAAGCTCCAGAGACAGAAAGAACACGGATTCAGAAAAAGAATGTCTACAAGAAACGGACGTAAGGTTCTCGCAAGAAGACGTGCAAAGGGCAGAAAGCACTTAAGCTACTGATTCTGTCAATGAATGAGTATGCAAAGAAATACGTCTGCATAAAAAAGGACAAGGAATTCAGATTTCTGTTCAAAAAAGGTGACAGTATTGTTACCGATGCATTCGTATGCTACGCAAGGGAAAGCAAGAGGCGGGTAAACCGCATAGGAATCGTTACAGGCAAGAAGGTCGGCAATGCCGTAAAACGCAGTCGTGCCAGGAGAGTCATAAGAGAAGCGTTCCGCCTTATTGAACCCCTGCTCCGTGAAAAGACACAAAAAAGATACGACTTTATTTTCGTTGCAAGGGCAAAAACCCCTGCGATGAAATCGACAGAGGTATATCTTAGAATGGAAAAGCAACTGCTGAAAAGATATGCCGCACCGGCGAATAATCAACCGGACAAAATACAAAAATAAAATGAAATATGTACTTTTATTTTTCGTAAAGATATACAGAATGACTTTGTCAAAATGGCTGCCTCGTTGTTGCCGCTTTACTCCGAGCTGTTCGGAATATGCGATGATCGCACTCCGCCGCTTCGGTGCGGTAAAGGGCAGCTATTTGGCTATACGGAGAATTATCAGATGCAACCCTTTTTCTGAGGGCGGCTATGACTATGTACCCGAGCAATTTTATTTTTTCAAAAGGACCAAGCCGTAATATCGGCACTACTAACGGAGGGTGATTTCCATAGATTTCTTATACACCATAATCGGTACGCCTCTCGGCTACATTATGTGGCCTATTTATCTTCTTTTACAGAATTTCGGTTGGGCGATACTGATATTCACTGTAATAGTCAAATTAGCAATGCTGCCGCTTCAGATAAAGCAGCAGAAGAATATGGCGTTTTCTCAGCTGTTTGCTCCCAAGGTAAAGGAGATACAGCAGAAATACCGCAACAACCGTGATAAGCAGGCAGAAGAAATGCAGAAGCTGCAGGCACAGGGCTATAACCCTGCCGGCGGCTGCGGACCTCTTGTTCTGACAATGATAATACTGTTCGGTGTCATCGACGTTGTATATAAGCCCATGACACACATGGAGCATCTGTCATCAATGGATATTTCAAGCACCATAACGGTAGCGCAAGAAACCGAATATGCAAAGATATTCTTAAACGAATACAACAAGCAGGATGCCGAGCTTATTTTAAAGTATAAGAACGGCGATAAGGATGCAGTTTTCATTTCGGAATCCAACGACGGCGCTCAGCTGACGCACGAGTTCAAGGATGACGAGAATTTCAAGAACAATTACACCGATAAGGATCCCAAAACGATCAGCACAGCAGACAGAGAAACCTACGGTTCATTCTCTGCCGAGCAGTACAGCGATTTAACAGGTGATAAGTCAAGACTTACAGCTGAAACAAAGAACAGACTTGCGGCTGTTGCAGGCAAGTACAAGGGTATGCAGATGGAGCTTCTTGCTCTGCAGGTTTATGAGCAGTACCCCGATACGTTCAAGGAAAGCAATATACTTTCAGATAATGTAAAGGACAGACTTGCATCACTGTCACACAATATGATGTTCTGCGGTCTGAACTTCGGTTCAACACCTAAGCTTGCTTTCGAGCCGCTGATAATCATACCGATATTTGCATTCGTTCTTTCACTTGTTCAGACTGTACTTTCCCAGTATCTCAACAAGAAGAACAATCCCGAAATGGCAAACGCAGGCGGCGCGGGTATGAAGGTAATGCTTTATATCATGCCCTTATTCTCACTGTGGATCTCGTTCAGCGTTCCTGCCGGAGTAGGTTTCTACTGGGGTGTCAACTATGCGCTCGGCATTGTGCAGTCACTGGTAATGCAGAAGCTGTACAGCCCTGAAAAGCTCAGAGCCGAGGCTGAAGAGAAGATGAAGGAAAGAAAGCTCAAGGAAAGACAGGTCACAACGACCGCTGTTGTTACAGATGCCGATACAGGCGAAGAAAAGACCGTAACAAAGACAGAAACACTTTCACAGAAGGAAATCAACAGACGTAAGCTGGCGGCGGCAAGAAAAGCCGATGCCGAAAAATACGGCGAAGAATACCACGAAGAAGACGACGATTGAGAATCGACGGAAAGGACGGACTTATGAAAAAGATATATACAGGTAAGTCACTTGACGAACTCAAGGCGCTTGCCATATCAGAAATCAAGGAACTCGGCGTTGATGAAGTTGACATAAAGATAACCGTAGTTGAAGAACCTGTCAAGAAGCTGTTCGGCAAGAAGGGCGACTATAAGATAGAGGTTGAATTCGAAACTGTTACCGAAGCCGCTCCTGCTGCTGCCGATGAAACGGCTCCGGCAGAAGCTACTGAAGCTGCTCCTGCCGTAACTGACGCTGACCACACAGAAAAGGTAGCTATGGCTGCGGCTTATCTTGAAAAGGTTCTTACCGCTCTCGGCGTTGAGGACTTCAAGGTAAACATAATCGAAAAGGAAGACATAACTGTTCTTGATATAGTAGGCGAAAAGCTTGGTATCGTAATCGGCAGAAGAGGCGAAACACTCGACTCTTTACAGTACCTTGCAATTCTTGCAAGCAACCGTCACGATGAGCCTTACTGCCGTATCACAGTTGATTGCAACGGTTACAGGGATAAGAGAGAGGAAACTCTCAAGTCGCTCGCAGAGCGCACCGCTAACAAGGTACTCCGTCAGGGCAGACGCATTACCCTTGAGCCTATGAATCCTTATGAGCGCCGTATCATTCACAGCAAGGTCGCTGAGATCGAGGGCGTATACAGCAACTCTATAGGCGAAGAACCTTACAGAAAGGTCGTTATTTCGGCTTCTCAGCCCCACAGAGATAACAACAGAAGAAACGACCGCAAGGGCGGCAGAAGAAACGGCAACGGTGCAAACCGCTCATACAAGCAGAGTACCGGTTTCTCGACATCTTTTGAAAGAGAGTACAAGCGTTCACAGACTGCTGTTGAAAATACTGCGTCAGATGCAGGCGAATTCTCTAAGGAAGCGGTTGAAACAGAAAGAAACGCTACACTTTACGGCAAGATTGAGCTTTAAGACTTGCAGAAATCAACGGTTTTTCAATGGTTTTTACGCAATTTTGAATTATCACACAGGCAAACTTTCAAAATTTGTGCAAAATGACATATTGACAAATCAGCCGACATAGTGTATTATAATAACTGTAATCAGAAACGAGGACGTTTTGAGGGATCAAAGCGTCCTTTTCTTATTTTTCAAAGAACATCTAACGAAAGTAGGAGGAAAAGGAAAATGGCAGAGAAAACTTATGATGTAACGGAGCTGTTCGGCTCGGACGTGTTCAACGAGGCAGTAATGAAGGCACGACTCCCTAAGGCTATCTTCAAGGAGCTGATGAAGGTAATGCACGGTAATGCTGAGCTTACACTTCCCATTGCCGAAGTAGTTGCCAGCACAATGAAGGACTGGGCAGTAGAAAAGGGTGCAACACACTACACTCACTGGTTCCAGCCTATGACAGGTATCACAGCCGAAAAGCACGACAGCTTTATTTCACCTGTAGGTGACGGTACGGTTATTATGGAGTTCTCAGGCAAGGAGCTTATCAAGGGCGAGCCTGATGCTTCATCATTCCCCTCGGGCGGTCTTCGTGCTACATTCGAGGCAAGAGGATACACAGCGTGGGATCCGACATCATACGCATTTATCAAGGATAACACATTATACATACCCACAGCGTTCTTCTCATATTCAGGCGAGGCACTTGACAAGAAGACACCTCTCTTAAAGTCAATGGACGCTGTATCAAAGCAGGCATTAAGAATTTTAAGACTTTTCGGCAACACCACAGCAAAGAGCGTTGTTGCTACAGTCGGTGCCGAGCAGGAATACTTCCTTGTTGACAAGAAGACATACGATAAGAGAAAAGACCTTATCTTCACAGGCAGAACACTTTTCGGTGCGGCACCTGTAAAGGGTCAGGAGCTTGAAGATCACTACTTCGGCGTTATCAAGCAGAGAGTAAGCGACTATATGAAGGACCTCGACAAGCACCTCTGGGCGCTCGGTGTTTCTTCAAAGACAAAGCATAACGAGGTTGCTCCCGCTCAGCACGAATGTGCTCCTATCTTCGAGTCTGCAAACCTTGCGGCCGATCACAACCAGCTTATGATGGAAATGATGAAGAAGGTCGCTCTTGAGCATAATATGGTATGCTTACTGCACGAAAAGCCTTTCGCAGGCGTTAACGGTTCAGGTAAGCACGATAACTGGGCGCTCTCAACAGATGACGGTCAGAATCTTCTGAACCCCGGCGATTCTCCTATGGAGAACGCACAGTTCTTGACATTCCTTGTCGCAATCATCAAGGCTGTTGACGAATACGCAGATCTGCTCAGACTTTCGGTAGCTACAGCAGGCAACGACCACAGACTCGGCGCTAACGAGGCACCTCCCGCAATCATCTCTATCTTCCTCGGCGAAGAGCTGAACGATGTTATCAATGCGCTTGTTGCAGGTACAAACGTAGAAGCAAAGCACGCACAGTTCGATATAGGCGTAACCTCACTGCCCAAGTTCCCCAAGGATACAACAGACAGAAACAGAACATCGCCTTTCGCATTTACAGGTAATAAGTTTGAGTTCAGAAGCGTTGGTTCTTCACTCAACATTTCCGGCCCCAACATCGTTCTTAACACAATCGTAGCAGAAGAGCTTGAACAGTTCGCCGATGAGCTTGAAAAGGCTGACGATTTCAAGAAGGCTCTTAAGGAACTGCTCGTAAAGACAATAAAGGAGCACAGCAGAGTAATCTTCAACGGCAACGGTTACGATGCCGCTTGGGTAAAGGAAGCTACAGAGGTAAGAGGTCTGCCTGAGCTTAAGTCTACAGTAGACGCACTTCCGCACTTCCTTGACGAGAAGAATGTCAAGGTGTTTACAAAGCACAAGGTATTCACAGAAGTTGAAATGCACTCAAGAACAGAGATTCTGCTTGAAAATTACAGCAAGACCATCAATATAGAGGCTCTGACAACAGCAGAGATGGCTACAAAGGAAATTCTCCCTGCCGTTATGGCTTACGAGAAGCAGGTTTGCGATGTACTTCTGTCAAAGAAGAACGCAGGCGTTGCTTATAACCTTGAGCAGTCTATCGCAAACAAGATTGATTCTCTTGCTGAAAGTCTGAACTCCAAGATAGCAGAGCTTGACAGCGCAATAGTTAAGGCACAGGGCATTTCGGATGTTTATGAAGCCGCTAAGTGCTACCACAATGAAGTATTCGCTACAATGCAGAGCCTTCGTGCTGTTGCAGATGAGCTCGAAACAATCGTCGGTGAAAAATACTGGCCCTTCCCGACTTACGAGGAGCTTCTGTTCAACGTATAATTATAGAGATACGCTTTTAAAAACGGCTTAGAGGGATTTTACCCTTTAAGATAATCTGCACCCTTTTCCTATGGCTATGACACTTCGGTGTCATAGCCTCTTTTCTTTGTAAAAATCTATTCAAAACAGCGATATTTACCGATTTTTCGTCATATTTTCACATTATACGCTTTACAAATCAGTAAAAATGGGGTATACTGTAACAGTCAGATTAAATCGACAAAGCTACGAAAGGAATTTAGCAAATGACCGAATATAACGATATACTATACATTGTAGTACCCTGTTACAACGAAGAAGAGGTACTTCACGAAACGTCAAAGCGGCTTAAGGAAAAAATGACAACTCTTATCAACGACAGAAAAATATCCGACAAGAGCCGTGTGTTATTCGTGGATGACGGAAGTAAAGACAGGACGTGGGATATAATCGAGGAGCTTCACGAAGGCGATGATTTGTTTTCTGGGCTTAAGCTGTCACGCAACAAGGGTCACCAGAACGCCCTTCTTGCAGGCCTTATGACAGCAAAGGACCTTGCGGATATATCAATTTCAATGGATGCAGACCTGCAGGACGATATAAACGTGGTTGACAAGTTTGTAGACAAGTATCACGAAGGCTGTGATATAGTATACGGAGTACGTTCTTCAAGAAAGAAGGACACTGTTTTCAAGCGTGGTACTGCCGGAATGTTCTACAAATTCATGAGATTGCTCGGCGTTGATATAATTGACAACCACGCAGACTACAGACTTATATCGAAGCGTGCGCTTGAAGCGCTGTCACAGTTTAAAGAAGTCAACCTGTTCCTCAGAGGTATAGTAAAGCAGATAGGCTTCAAGAGCGACATAGTATATTATGAACGCAGTGAGCGTTTTGCCGGAGAATCGAAGTATCCGCTTAAAAAGATGCTTGCTTTTGCGTTTGACGGTATCACCAGCTTTTCGGTAAAACCGATAAGGCTTGTTACTGTAGTTGGATTTTTAGTTTTCCTTGTCAGCGTAGCGATGATAATATACGCTATTGTTCAGAATTGCCTTGGAAATACCGAAGCAGGCTGGAGCTCGCTTATGTGCTCGATATGGTTCTTAAGCGGACTTCAGATAATGGCACTTGGCATTGTCGGTGAATATATCGGAAAGATTTATACCGAAGTAAAGGCAAGGCCGAAATACATTATAGACAAATTTATAAACAAGCAATAAGAAAAGAGCCGTCGGACTGAAAAAGACCGACGGCTCTTTGATTACTTCTTTTTTGAAATTACTTTTTTCAGCTTTTTTCTGCCGTATTTAAGTGACGGGAATGCCTTGTAAAGACGTTTATGCTTTGCTTTAAGCTCTGACAGCTTTTCGTTAAGCTCGTTAAAGCGTGCTGTAAGCTCCTCCCTGCGTTCCGAAGCATTGCCCTTTAATTCACTCAGGCGTTCCGAATTACGTTGTTTAGCGCTGTCTGAGGCTGTTTCCAGCTTAGCTTTGAACATATCCGCCTTTCTTTGCATTTCTTCCGCTGTGATTCTGTGTTCCTTTGTAAATTCCACAGCCTGTGCAGTCTTATCGGACAGATCTGAACCGATAGCGTCGGATACGGCGGTAAGCTGTTTTTCAAGGTCGTCTATAAGCCTGATTTCGTTCCTCAGCTTCTTTACCTCGGGGAAGGTCAGTATAACGTCTGTTATTATTGCCGCATAGAACAGGCACAGTGCCGCTATGCCGACAGGCTTCCAGATAAGCCCTACGGCAAAAGCTATCGCAGGCTGTACCACCTTCATTATAAGCAGGCAGGCAAGCCCCCACACAACCGTGAACTGCGGACAGATGTAACCGCCGATGTTGAACTTCTTGTCGCTGTAATCCCACCAGCGTCTGCCGAATAGCTTATCAAGCACAAAGCCCGTTATAAATTCAAGCACGGTCGTAAGAACGGCAGAGCCTGCAAAAAGCAGCAGCCATGAATCTTTAATCGGGGTAAGGCAAACGATGACCGTTATCAGCCCGAAGCCGTATATAGGACAATAAGCGCCGTGCAGCATTCCACGGTTTACAAACTTTCCGTGCCGCACAGTTGCAAAGACAACCTCTCCGCACCAGCCGGCAAACGAGTATATTGCAAAATAGAACAAAAGGTCGTAAAAGTACTCCATTATTACCTCGCAGTTTTTTATTATATTATACCCCGATTTTGCTTACAGGTCAACCTCGTATAAAGGCAAAACGGGGTAAAACAAATATCCGCCGACCGTTTTCGAGCCGACGGATATATTTCTGTTCTTTTGACAGCGTTACTGCTGTTCTACTTCTGTATTCTTTCCTACAAGCACAGCTATCGCTCCGCCTACAATAAGGGCTGCTACACCTGCGAGTGTTTCAAGGTTGAAGCCGAAGCCGTCAGGGAACACAGCATACAGCGAGCCTATTACAAGTCCCATAATTGCACTGTAAACAAGCAGAGAATAGCGTTTCATAAGCGCTGAAATAAGCTTTGCACCGAATACAATGCCGATAAACACACCGATAGCTGTCGGTATCAGTATCATAAAGTCAAGGCTCTTTATCGCACCGATGACCGTGGTGTATAAACCGAGCAGTACCATTACAAACGAACCGCTGACACCGGGGATTATCATAGCTACAGCCGCCACGGTTACTCCGAGCAGAAGCGTTATGAACAGCACAGGATTCATCTTATAGGTATAGGTGAAGCTGTCGGTCTGTATTGAATCAATATCAGTGCTTTCGGGGAGAGTGAGCGTAATGCTCTCACCCTTTGCGATAGCGCTGTTTTCCGTTCCTGTGAGGACGGTAGTATCGGCTGAGGATTTCTTTACAACACAGCCGGTAAGTTCTCCTTCTACCTTGCCGTTGACCTTTAACTGCCAGTTTGATTTAATATCATAAGAGCCGTTGTTTGTGATAGTCACCGTGCAGTCAGTGGCGTTATGAACAGCATTGACAGTGAAGCTCTCGTTCTGGGGAAGCTTATTTATATAAGTCATTCCTACCACCAGCGCAAGTGCGGGAATAAATGCAAAAAGGCATTTCGGCGTGATTTTTCTGCCGCCGACGGTCATATTCCTGTAAATAAGCGGGATACTGCCGATGATAAGTCCCATAAAGAACATATTCGTTGCCACAGGGAAGTTATCAAACAGCCACGTTATCACAAACGAAAAGCCGAGTATACCGATAACGGCGCCGATTCCGAAAAAGACGATGAATCTGATGTTCTTTTTGATAGCCGACAATTTCAACGTCAGCACGTCTACCACCTTGTCATACACGCCGAAAACCACCATCATAGTTCCGCCGCTTACACCCGGTATAACATTTGCCACGCCGAATACGATACCGTAAACGATATTCAGTAAATGTGAGATCATATTTACTCCTTACTTATGTTTTTATTTGTTGAGGTATTTCTTTATCTGAAGCCCTGCGGGAAGAGCGACTCCTGCAAGCACTGCTACTATGCTTGCAAGCGGATTCGGCACCGCAAAGCCAAACAGCGAGTTTATAAACGGAATATACGGCAACAGTATAGACGTTACCGATGTAACCGCTGCTGTAACCGTCATATATTTCGGTATTGCTCCGTTTTTGAATGCTCCTGTACGTTTGTCTGTGACAACAAGACACATTGCGCCTGTCATAACCGTGAGAAGTGTAAGCATTACCGATGAAACCTGCTGTGCAGACATAACCCCTCCTGCAAGAGTGAGGAACAGAGCGGATATTGCACCGCAGATAAGTCCGCAAACAGCACTTCTTATAAAGAATTTCTTATCCGGCTTTCCCTGCGAAATGAAGCCCGACGGGGTCATATTACCCTTAATATCCGATTTTACGTTTCTGAAGCCGGTACAGCAAAGAGGTATCACTGCCGCTGTAAGAACAGCCGCAAGCATAGGGGTAATTATACCGTATCCCGTTATCATATCGGCAAGAGAAGTGCAGGCAAACGCTATAAGCGTTGACAGGAGAATAAATATACAGCGCTTGATGTTTCTGTGAAGCTGTCTTGCCTCTTTTATCATTTCAACGACCGATGAGAAATTATCGTCACGGACGATAAGCCCGCTCGCCTCATAAACGCTTCCTGTCGTATTTTCGAGCGATGTTATGCCGAGATCTGCATGGGCGACAAGGTCGTAATCGCTGTCGCTGTAACCCACAGTTGCTACTGTTTCGCCCGCTTCCTTCAGTTTTTCTATAATATCCACACGCTGAGCCGCATTTACACGGCAGAATATCTCAGCCTTCTTATAATCAAGCGGTTCTCCCGTTACAGTGCTTTCTGCTATTTCATCTCCGGAAATCATTCCTGCGTCGGAAAGTCCTATTTTTTTGCCCATTGAGCTTGCTGTTTCGGGGCTGTCAGAGGAAGTAAGTACAAGCCTTACTCCCGCTCTTTTGCAGCCCTGCAATGCAAGAGGTATCATATCTCTTGTCGCATTCATAAAAGACACAAGCCCCATATAATTATATTGCACTGCGTAAAGGCTCTTGGGTATTTCTTCGCCCTCAGGTATTATATAATACGCAACCGTCCACACTTCAAGTCCACGTTTTGCAAGAGCCGCCGCACGAGCGGTTATTCTGAACATTTCTTCGGGGCTCATATTGCAAAGGCCTGTCACCTTTTCTACAGCGCCCTTTACACACACAAGATGAGTTCCGCCCATATTATAGATATTTCCGCCTATTCTGTCGGCATCGTTATAAGGGAACTGTGCTGTAAGTTCGTTTCTTTTTACCGTTGCCACATCGGTTCCGCCCAGAGCCGCATTAAGCAGGAATGCCTGCTCTGCAAGTGTCGGTTCATCCTTATCGCACGCAAGCACCGTTACCGTTGTCATAAGGTCTGTATCCTTGCTGTATATTCCTGCAACCTCAAGTGTATTAGGCGCTACAACAGCGGATTTATCAATGACAAGCACGGACAGGCTGTTGAGCTTTTCGGGAACGGTAAGATTTTTTATGACAGCCCCCTTTAGCTCGGCACGGCGTACAAAATTCATATTGTACATTCTTATATACAGCTCTACAAACGGCATAAACATACATATAAGCCAACCGCAAGCACTTACGATAACACCTGTTACATTGTCTGTTCTTCCTGTTAAAATCTGTGACAGAGTGCCGATAACGCAAAGCAGTATTGCCGCTACCGCAAGCGGAAGCCTCAGCTTGACGCAGGTTTTCTCATAGCGTGAGAAATTCGGATCTGCCGCTTTTCCGTGCTTTTCACCTTGTCTTGCTCTGTATGTATCTTCACCCGTTGCCACTACTCTCGCTACAGCAGAGCCGTTAAGCACTCTTGTACCTGCATATATACAGCTTTTCTTAAGTCCGGTCGCCTTCGGGTCCGCACCGTCATGCTTTTGCACAGGGGTATTGTCGCCTGTAAATCTGCTCTCGTCAACTGTAAGTCCGACATACTCAAGTATATGTGCGTCCGCAGGAACTATTTCTCCTCCCTGAACAATTATAATATCATCCGGAACAAGCCCCGCCGCCGGAATAAGCTGTAATATCCCGTCACGCACCACTCTGTATTTCATCTTTGCGGACAGGGTACGGTTACGGATATTTTCGTTATTTTTCTGACATATCACACATAGCGTAACCGTCTGTGCTATCGCCATTATTATGCACATTATGCCTGTGACATACTGCGACAATGTAAATATCTGAAGTAAGCCTGAGATCAACAGCAGAACTGCCGTGGGGTCAAGCAGGTAGTGATACGCTTTGAAGCTCTTGTCTTCGGTTTCTGTAAAAATATTATTTCCGTACATATTGAGATTATCAGAGGCTTTCTTTTCGCTGAGTCCATTATAATCTCCCTTGAAATTTAAAAACTGTGCCATATTTCTCTTTTCTTTATCTGTCGTTTTATTTCCCGTTCCGAACCGTCTGCGGCGGTTCGGATAAACTTTCCTATTTTATATTATCTCATAATTCAAGCGAAAAATCAAGAGCCTTGAAACATACGCAATAATATCACAGCCGTAATTTCGCATTAAAATGACGTTTTCACAATACTTTCACCGTTTTGTAAAGTTTTTGTAAAACTCTCTAAGGTTTCTTTAAGGCAAAAGAGTTATCATTACAGCACAGACAAAGAACAACACCGAAAAGAAACCGAAAGGAATGAGATAAATGGATAAAAGCATTTTTAAACGTCACGAGCTTAAATATCTTGTGAGCGCTGAGCAAAGGGAGTTTATCGAAAGCGAATTCGCACGGTATATGATTCCCGACGAACACGGCGAAAGCACGATATGCAACATCTACTATGATACCCATGACTTCAGGCTTATAAGAAGATCGCTTGAAAAGCCCGTTTATAAGGAGAAGCTAAGGCTTCGCAGCTACGGTACTGCGTCAAAGGACGAAAAGGTTTTTCTTGAGTTGAAGAAAAAATACAAGGGCATCGTCTACAAGCGCCGTATATCGCTCAACTGCGATGAAGCGCAGGAGATTCTCGAAAACGGCGAAAGACTTCCCGAAAACAGCCAGATAGCAAAGGAGATCAACTATTTTCTTGACTTTTACGGGGAGATTTTCCCTGCGGTCTATCTTTGCTACGACAGAACGGCATATTTCGGAGCGGACGATTCGGATTTAAGAATTACGTTTGACCGCAACATACGTTGGAGAACGGAAGATATCGACCTTAAAGTCGAGCCGTACGGTGAGCAGATCCTTGACAGAGGATATTCGCTGATGGAAATAAAAGCGGCAGGCTCGATGCCTTTATGGCTGGCAGAGCTTCTTGCACAGGGCGGTATAAAGCAGACATCGTTTTCAAAATACGGAATGGCATATATGACAATGCTCAGACGAAGCATGGGCATAAGAACGAAAAAAGTAAAAAGTGAGGTAACGGTAAATGTTTGATACGGTAATACAAGGAATTTTCAGCAGTACGGCTGATATAACACTGGGCGGCTTTCTTATCGGCGTAGGTTCGGCGCTGGTACTCGGAATAGCGATGGCTTTTATGTATATGTACAAAAACAAATACACAAAGAGCTTTGTTATCACTCTTGCCATACTTCCTGCGATAGTCAGCATAGTGATTATGATGGTGAGCGGTTCGATAGGCGCAGGCGTTGCAGTAGCGGGAACCTTTTCTCTTGTAAGATTCCGTTCTGTACCGGGTACGGCAAAGGAAATAGGCTCAATATTTCTTGCAATGGCGGTAGGACTTGCGTGCGGAATGGGCTATCCGCTGTACGCTCTTATCTTTGCGGTGATAATGGGAGTTGCAAACATAGTGCTTACCGCTACCCCCTTCGGAGAATCAAAGAAAAACGAGCTTGACAGGGTACTGCATATAACCGTTCCGGAGGACCTTGAATATGCGGGAATATTTGACGATATATTTGTAAAATACTTAACGCAGTACAAAATGATTCAGGTAAAAACAACGAATCTCGGCAGCCTCAACAAGCTGACCTATAACATCACGCTCGGCAAGGCAGGCTGTGAAAAGCAGATGATAGACGAGCTCAGATGCAGAAACGGCAATCTTGAAATAAACATAACATCACAAAGTACAGACGGCAGAGAACAGCTCTGAAAAACGTTATGATACGAAAGGCGGTAATTTTATGAAAAAGAAAATCTTAGCTGTAACAATTGCTGCAGCGCTTATAGTTTCATGCTTTACATCGTGCGATAACAACACATCATCGGATTCGCAGGCATCACAGGCTGAAAGCAGTACGACCGTCAGCTCTGGCAGTGCTTCTTCAGCCACAGATATAAGTTCGGCATCGGACAGTAAGACTTCTGACAGCGATAAACAGCTTACAGCGGACGATATGTTCTCCGACCGTGATCTGTCGGGCGATTACTCGGAATGCACAGATATAACTCTCAGCGACAGTACGGCAAGCTGTTCGGACAGTTCTGTAACAGTTGCAGACGGCTCGGTCACAATAACCAAAGCCGGAACATATAAGCTCAGCGGAACATTCACGGGTCAGATAATCGTAAATGCCGGCGACAGCGATAAGGTACAGCTTGTGCTTGATAACGCAAGCATCACCAAAGAGGGAAGTGCGGCACTTTATATTATAAATGCCGACAAGGTATTTATAACAACGGTAAAGGGAACAGAGAACACGCTTTCAAGCACGGGAGAATTTACTTCAGGCAGTGATGAAACAAACATTGACGGTGCGATATTCTCAAAATCCGATATAACCTTCAACGGAAGCGGTACTCTGAACGTAAAGTGCGAAAGCAAGCACGGCATTGTAACAAAGGACGACCTTAAGATAACGGGCGGAACATATAACATCACCTCCGCATCACAGGGTCTTTCGGGCAAGGACAGCGTAAGAATCGCAGGCGGTAATATTACCGTTACATCCGGAACGGACGGAATCCACAGCGAAAACACAGACGATACCGAAAAGGGATATGTATATATTTCCGGCGGTACGCTGAACATCACAAGCGGCAAGGACTGCATTGATGCATCGGGTACGGTTGACATAAAGGACGGAACGTTCACCTTTAAGGCAGGAGGCGGTTCGTCCGAAAAGACAACAGGCGACAGCACCGAGTCATATAAGGGCATAAAGGCTGACGGTGTGCTGACAATATCGGGCGGTACGTTTGATATTGATACGCTTGACGACGCGATCCACAGCAACGCAGACGTTACGGTATCGGGCGGTACACTTGATATAAGTACGGGCGATGATGGCATTCATTCCGACAACAACACAGTTGTCAGCGGCGGCGAAATCAGCATTGCAAAATGCTATGAAGGTCTTGAAGGTCAGACGGTAACGGTCAGCGGCGGCAAGGTAACTCTTACGGCATCTGATGATGGAATCAATGCCGCAGGCGGCGACAATCAGGGCGTGGGCGGAGGCTTCGGCCCCGACTCATTCTCAGCCGACAGCGACGCTAAAATCACCATAACAGGCGGTGAAATACACGTCAATGCAAGCGGCGACGGACTTGACTCAAACGGCGATATTGAAATATCGGGCGGTACAGTTTACGTATACGGTCCTACAAGCAATGGTAACGGCTCGCTTGATTATGAAAATAACGCTGTGATAACAGGCGGTACGGTAATTATGGCAGGCTCAAGCGGTATGGCCATGAACTTCGGCTCGGAGTCAACGCAAGGTTCGATACTCGCAAGCACAGGTAACGCAAGTGCAGAAACTACAGTAAAGCTCACCGATTCAAGCGGAAACGTAATTGCAGAGTTTACACCTACAGTATCGTTCCGGACAGTTGTAATAAGCACTCCCGACATCACATCGGACGGAACATACACGCTTACGGTAGGCAACAGCACGCAGGAGATCACCATGTCCGGCTACATCTACGGCAGCGGAATGGGCGGAGGCTTCGGCGGTGGCGGCATGGGCGGAGGTCAGCCCGGAGGAAACGGCGGCTTCGGCGGCGGTAACAATCAAGGCGGCTTTGGCGGAGGCAATCCTCCCGATATGAACGGCGGTCAGACAGCCACCGCATAAGACAGCAAGTTAAAATCAATATATACCTTACAGTGAAAATCCCTCCGGACTTTAGGATTCGGAGGGATTTGTTATTATTTTAGTCGGTATAATGTGGTATTTGCCTTCAAAGACGGGAAGGAAGTCACGATAAGGGGATAAAGACACAACTAAAACAGGTCGCTTTGATGGAGATTAACCATTTTGGCGACCTGTTTTTTTCATTCATCTTTTGTCAGAACTTTCTTCTGCCAGCATCTTTTTCCGCATTTTGGGCATTTCATGTACCGTGTGGTATTCATATGTATGGCAAAGGCCGTTTTCAATAGAGATGACGGCTTATATATATGACCACATTCAGCACACTCGTAATAACCGGTTTTTACTTCAATTCCCAGACCTATTAAAGCCGCTGCCACCACGATTACGCATCCGGACACGATTAAAACGACAGCGAGCGGATCATTCTCGCCATTTTTCAGCGCAATAATAGTTCCGGCTATTATCATGGCAAGACTTGCAACCACTCCGACTACTACAATATACGCTTCGCTGCGAAGGAGCCTTTTAGCGTATTTTTCATTTTCAGACTTTAAGCCAATAATGACTTCCTCGGATTTTGCATTATAATCTTCCATCGTGATATGCTCGCCCGACAGGAGTTCATTCACATTGATTTTCAGAAGCTCACACAGCTCCAGCATGATCCCGGAATCCGGCATCGACTTTCCGGTCTCCCATTTTGATACTGCCCGGTCACTGATTCCGAGCTTCTCGGCAAGGACTGCCTGAGTCATGCCTTGTTCCTTTCTGCAGGATGCTATGAATTTTCCAATTTTGATCTGCTCCATATCTGGCACCTCCTTTCAGGTTTTAGCATAGCCGGTATCATCATGTTTTTACACGAACCGGTGGTTGATTTCAAACAACTCCACTACTGGTTGAGCTGTCATTGTCCCGCCCCTCGCCCTTTTATTCGCCCGTTTCTTAAGCCTTATTCTTCGTAAGGTTCAATCAGCTGTTTTCCCGAGTCTGTCACCTGATAATACTTATCGTTTTCCGTATCTACCATAAGTACCGGAATAACTCCGCTGTCGAGAACAGTGCCGTCTATGTAATAGTGAGATTCTCCGTCGAAATAAATGTCGTGGAAGAACTTGTCGCCGGATATTTCGGCGGTGCCGACATGACCTGCGACTACTTTCATATCAAGCCCCTCGATTTTGCCGGTTTCAGCGGGATATTTTGAGGTGAATACATCTTCTGATGTTTCCCATTCCCACATATCACCCGCTTCTTCATCAATACCGGCGTGAACGAAAATCGTGTTTCCCTCCACATAATACAGCGGAAGGGAAGAGAGCCAGTTGATATACTCGTCATCATCGCACTCATCCTCCCATTCTTCTATACGGGCATATACAGAATTGTTGCTTATGGTTGACGATCCGTTGACTACCCATTCATCGTGGTTGCCGAGCAGAGCAATAATTCTGTCCGAACCGAAACGTTCCCGGAGCTTCATTATCCTGTCCAGAACACCACGGTTATCCGGACCGCCGTGGATATAATCGCCGAGAAGAACGAGTTTTGCCTTGCCCTGTTCTATATCATCGAGAACAAGTGAAAGTGCGTCCTCAAATTCCGCAAGGCAACCGTGAATATCACTCATACAGTAAATTATCATTGTAAACTCCTTTTACGAGCCGCATTCTTTAGCGTAAGAGTATATGCAACAGCATATAAAACACTGAGATTAATCATTCATCATTCTCTTTGTTCTTTTCCAAATACAAAGGATACAGACAAAGAAATGTTGAACCAAGGCATAACCAAACAATGCCCATCGATGTATTATTTCCGCCAAAAATAAGGAATTGTACATAATAATACAATCTACACTGAAGATATGTCAGGAGATAATTGGATTCCACCGGATGATGTGCTGAAATAAATTCTCAGCCTTGAATAATTGAATTAAATTAAAAATGAACTGCTACACATAATGCAATAGCTCATTTTCGTATATTCCAAATCAACCTAATTGTTCTACAAATCTTGCAAATGCTTCTTTTCCTTGTTTATCTCTCTTAAATACTCCGGCATCTTCAAGTACCTGCTCAAAAACTCTGCCGACTTCATAACGAATAATATCCATTGCATTATCAGCGTTAAAATCAGAATATTTTTTTAGAATTTCACTTGCCCAAATAATTTATAAAGGAAAGAGAGTAGTGGCGGGAGATAAGAGGATGCTCCATCCAACCGATACTTGTATGTCCCTTCTTCCTCTTTGACAGTCAAACCAGTCATTTATACAATCCTTGTATTTTCCACGGTATAAGAATCCAAGCTCCGTTGTTTTTCCAAGGATATCCCACGTTTCCGTCTTCTTGTTGATATGAGCAACCAAATTCAAAGTGTTCAGTATGAACGATGCCATTACTTTCCCATTTCACCAATACAACAATTTTAGTTAGAGCAAGAGCACGTTCTTCTATTTCTTCCAATTCATAAGAAATCAGATTTTTGTGATCAAAAAGTTTTCTACATTCTCCTGCTCGTTTTTTGTCAGAAGATTCATATGAGAAAACATTTTTGAACCAAATAGATAATGAACCATAATTACGGGTGCTCCAAGCATTAAATGCGCTAATTAGCGGTAATAGATATGGAAAATCCTTGCATTCCTCGATTGTTGGAGTTGCGGAGATAGTTTCTCCGATTTTAATATCTCGCTTGACCCATTTCTGTATTTCTTGCCTGTCGATTGCATTTTGCTTTATCTTTTTCAATGATTCTGAAATAGGCGGCGGATTACACTCTTTTTCAAATTTTTGCTTTCGAGTATTTTCGCTGTCTTTCATATTCATCCAATCAGCTAAAGCAAACATTAACGATATGCATTTACAAGAGACATACTTGTTAGCATAATTTAGATCTCGACCGTGCAAAATGCCATTACGATACGGCAATCGAATTTCGTCGTGGTTTGTTTTGTTTCTGCGCTTGTTAAATATGTCTTTTAATTTTGTTAGCCCATCGCCACAGCCCACCAAGCAATCCCATGCGGAAACATCGGTTCCTTCTGCAAAGAAACCTTTGCTTTTAGTGTAATCATTAACTGCACCATCGATTATGATTAGAAACAGAGGGACACTCGCATGATAGCGTTCAGCAAAATGATCGTCAAATGCGCATTTAATTAATTCATATCGTTCCCTAAAGGGTTTGGCTTTATTTTTCAACCAATGCATAATATCTTTTACATCGGTTTGATAGTATTGAATTAGTACCTGTTCACCGGCATCAATCCCGCCTGCTTCATATGCTTTAACTGCGTTCTCCATAAGTGGCATGTTCATAGAGTCATATGCACACCAACCTGCATCTGAAAAGTATTTGTTAAAAGATTCAATCAAATGAATCATATTAGCCAAAGAGGTTTCTAACTCCTTTATCTGTTGACGTTTTTCCTTGGGCAAAAATACAGACAACCACTTTGCTGTTTTTATGTCATCTTGCAGTTTATTAATGCTGTGTAAATTGTTATCCGGCATTTCATTATCCTCCTTCCGAAAAACTCACGCAAAAATGGTGAGGCACCGAGGATTCGAACCTCGATCTTCCCCTTCATAAACACACCTCAAAGCACGAGATGTGCTTATGAAGGGGGATGCTTTACCGTTAAGCGAATGCCCCATTTTTACTAATCAATTGAGCAACGTAGATACAACACTCTCCCAATCCACATCTTTCAATTCGGGATATGATAAACCAATAAAATATTTTACTTTCTTGGTTGCTCTTGAGCAAGATCCCGGCTCTTGAAAAGACATAATTAAATCATTCAAGCTTTCTCTATTGGCTTCAATTATAGCGTTTACATCATACTGACTATTATTAAAAATGTACTTTGCAACATTATAGGCTGCTCTTGAAAATAAAACTTGGTCATCAAATGTGAGAGAATCCAAACCATTGGGGGCGTTCAACCTCGGATTGTCTGTCGTTTTTATTAAAGCTCGTTTACTTTTTAGTGTGGATGAGGATCCTCCACTATGAACTATGCAATTTCGAACCAAACGATAGTATTCACAAATACCGATATCATTTTTAATATCGTTTTCTATACTTGAAAAGGCAATGTTCAGTGTCCATTCCAACCAATCGTCTTCACTCGTTTTTTTAATTTCTGTGATATTGGTGGTAGAACCGGGAAGATGTTTAAATGATTTGAGAAAATTCTCAAGACATGAATGTATGTTCACAATATAACTCTTGCTGATCCTACACATATAGTCTTCTGTAAGAGTAGACACATTCAGATTTACGCTTTGGGCTAAGCCTTGCAAATTGTTCCTTAAATCCAAACTATGCTCTTTTTCTGTAATTCTAATTGATAGTTCTACATATTGATTCGTGGCATTAACGTATCCTAATTCTTTTTTGAATACGGACAAAAGATTCTCGCTCATCATAATACGCCCTTACATATAAAAATACATAATAATTATAGCACAAGAATGTAAAAATTTCTACTATTTTCACGAATTAACGTAAAAAGAAGGAGTGCATCGGTTAAAATGCACTCCCGTTGAAATTTTAGCGCTTCCAACTGTCTCTATTTTTCTTCTTATTCTGTTTCTGCTGCGCCTGCTGTTGCTGTTCATGCCGCCGAAATTCCCGTACGGATCGTACTTCCGCTTCCTCGTGGAGCAGATCTGCCACGTCACGCTTGCTGTCGTGCATCATCATCGGATCGTATTTCTCACCGTAGGCGGCTTTCACCTTATCAATGGCAGAGCGTTCCTTTTCCTCACGGACAGCAAGCCGTGCATCCATCAATCCGCTTTTCTTGCCAAAATAAAAGTTTTCTGCATATTGTCCGATTTTTGCGATTTCAACCGCACCAATCTGATTGTTATTGTAATAGCTGTCAATTGCCGTTGCAATCAATGTTTCAAATGCAGCAGAAGAAGAAATACCGCTTCCGGCAAGTACATTTGAAGTTGTATACATATCAAATCCGGAAATTTCTACACCTAAATCCTTAAAGCGAGCTGTAATCCCTCTGACAATTTCAGAAGAACCTTTTTCACCGATATGAACATCCAAATCGTCCGGTGAAACTGCAAATTCATCGTATCCCTCTGATTTAATTCTGATGATGTTTTCATCATGAAATGCTACAACACCGATAACATCTAAGTCAACTGCTCCTGCAATGACACAGCCATGTTGATGATCGGTATGATTACCGCCGATTTCTGTTCTACCCGGAGCAGAATAAACGTGTATATCATTTCTATTCGGATACAGTGCTGTGAATTTCTCCACAGCACTCATATATCGTGATTTCTGACTTTCTATATCCTGTGGCTTATAAATATTTGCGAAGATATTATCAAATCCACCACAAGTAACATTGTCTTGAAAATCCTGTATTTTCATTGCTTTCCTTTCTTCTTACGATCTTAAGGGCATAATTGAAAATTCCAATTTCATCGGCTGATCTGCATGAATTCTGTACTCCTCATGCACCGGTGCACCCCAGGAATCATCGCCGCCGACACCCATTTGCTTTGCAGCGATTCTGACCCATGTGTAGCGAACACTTGGAAGTTCATCTAAATGCATTGCATTTTCGAGTTCATAGGCACTGTATGGCAGTACACTCATTTCAAACGGAGCAGATGCCTTTTGGAACGTCAGACCATGCTGCATATCATCATGGACAGAGAGCGTTCTTACACCGGTACGATTGCCGCATTCCTGCGGATTGAGATAGCCGGAAAGATTTTCTTTTGCCGTAGATTTCCACAATCCCAGTCTTGCTCCTTTGCATCGGTCGCTGTAATTTTCATCAGGGCCGAGTCCGTAATACTGAAAATTGCAAAGCTGTTTTTTCATCTTGAAGTCCAATGCAAGAACCGGCATATCGGACATACCGCTTGCTCCTGCATAATTTACACTTACGCCCAGCTTTCCGTCAAAGTGTGCGGTATAGGTTACAGTAAACTCAAAAGTCGAAATGCAGGCAGCCTGATATGTGAATGTGATCTTCAAAGCATCTTCCTGTTCCAGCCATGAAACGGTTTTATACTTTGCAAATTTGCCTGCGACATACCACTGTGCAAGATTGTACGGCTCGGAAGCACCGGTGTCATTGTCTGTCATCGCTCTCCAGAAGCTGACCTTTGGTGTGCGTGTGATATATTCAAAATCATTGTATTTCAGAGAACTGATGCCGCCCTCTTTTTTGTCGAACATCATGGAGAAGTTTTCTCCGTGAACGCCAATGATAACATCACCGTATACAATCGTTGGCTTTTGCAATGTGGTTTCCGGAATCTGATTATCTTTCACTTCAAACACTTCCTGAGCAAAAGCAATTTCGTGCCCTGCATCTGCCCATAGTGTCTGATCTGCGGTAACGGCGGAAACATGATAAACATATTCTCCTACACTGTCTATTTTGTGAAGTGTCAGTTTTATTGTCTTGCTTTCTCCGGCAGGAACATTCAGAGAAAATGTATCGGATTTCAGAACAACGCCGTTCTTTTCCAATCGTACAACAAAGGACAAGTTGTTTGTATCTGCAAAGAGATTTCGATTTTCTACGGTAAGCATTCCGTTTTGAATAGACATTCTGATGTTGGAGTAAAGAGCCTTCATTTCCTGAACCTTTGGAGAGTAGGTTCTGTCAGCATAGATCACACCGTTGGTGCAGAATCCGTAATCGCTTGGTCTGTCCTCAAAATCTCCGCCATAAGCCAGAACTGTTTCCCCGTCGTCATTTTGGGTTTCGATTGCCTGATCGATGTAGTCCCAGATGAAACCACCCTGATAAGCCTCATATTTGTCCTCAAGGTCAGTGTAAAGGCTCAAACCGCCAAGAGAATTGCCCATAGCGTGCATATACTCACAACTAATATACGGTCTGCCGCTGTTCTGTTTCAGGTATTCTTCCACTTCCTGCGGTTTTGCGTACATACGGCTTTCCATATCCGTGATGAAATCATACTGATTGTCCTGAACTCTTGTAACACCCTCATAGTGCACCGGTCTTGTCGGGTCTACGCTTCTGAAATATTCCGACATTGCAGCAATATCTTCTCCGCAGTAGGATTCGTTTCCGCAAGACCAGATGAGAACGCTTGCGTGATTCTTGTCCCGTTCGTACATTGATTTTGCTCTGTCCAGCACAGCTTCTTTCCATTCCGGAAGTGAACCCGGTACATTCCAAGACGGATCTGTTGCACCAAGCTTCTGCCATGTACCGTGTGTTTCCAGATTGGTTTCATCAATCAGATAAATGCCGTATGCATCACAAAGCTGATACCAAAGAGAATTGTTCGGATAATGACAGGTACGAACTGCATTGATATTGTTTTTCTTCATGAACCGGATGTCAAACAGCATATCTTCCTTTGTGATTGCTCGGCCTGTTTTCGCATCAAATTCGTGTCGATTGATACCCTTGAAAATAATACGTTTTCCATTCAGGCACATGATTCCGTTTTTCAGTTCAAATCGGCGGAATCCAACCTTGGTTCTGCTGACCTCGATTTCATTTCCGCTTTCGTCTGTCAGAATCACTGTAAACGTGTAGAGATTCGGTATTTCGGCACTCCAAGGCTTGATATTTTCAATTGTCCGGTTTACAGATTCCTTTTCATTGGATTCTGCGATGACCGTTCCATTTTCATCTGTCAAGATCGATTTCACAGAACACTTGCCCGCAATATCCAGCGTTGCAGAGAAGATACCATTTGTACCGTCATAATCTGCAATCACTCTCATATCACGAACATGGGCAGACGGTGCCGCATAAAGGAATACGTCACGGAAAATGCCGGAGAATCTCCAGAAATCCTGATCTTCCAGCCAGCTTGCAGAACTTCTTTTGAACACTGCAACAGCAAGTTTGTTGTCCTTTTCACGGATATATGGTGTCAGTTCAAATTCAGACGGTGTAAAAGAATCCTCGCTGTAGCCGATAAATTCGCCGTTCAGCCAGACATACATAGCAGTTTCCACACCCTGAAAAGAAATGAATACACGCTTGTTTTTCAAAGCATCGTTCAAGTCAAAATATCTGACGTAGCTGCCGACAGGGTTGTCCTTTTCAGAGATAAACGGCGGACGGAGATGCTCCTGTCCCTCCCAAGGATAAATGGTATTGACGTACTGCGGTTTGCCGTATCCCTGCAATTCCATGTGTCCCGGAACCTGAATGTTGTCAAAATTGTCAGTGCTATTGTTTTCTTCATAGAACTTTTGCTGCCATTCAGACGGATTCTTTGCCCACGCAAATTTCCAGGTTCCGTTCAGATTCTGAATCAGAGAGGAATTGTCTGCATCGGCTTCCAAATGGTTTGCATAGATTCTGTGGTCGGAATGTGCTGCGATTCTGTTGACTGCAAACACTTCCGGATTGGTCAGCCAGTCGAGTGTATATTTCATATTGTTCCCTCCATTTTAGTTCTGTGATTCCATCACAACTTCATTTTCGGATATTCCAAGTTTTTCTTTGATTTCCGCATTTGCCTTTTCAACATTCATCTTAGAAAGAATAAATGCGATGATCAGATTCAGTGCAAACGGAACGATCAGATACATAATGTGAAGCATATTGATAGCAGAATCAGGCTGTACTGTCAAAGTGCCCTTGAATCCGCTAAAGTCGAGCAAAAGACCGACAATTGCTGTTCCAAGTCCACCACCGATTTTTACACCAAGTGATGTGCAGGAGTACATGATTCCATCAACGTGCTTATGTTTGGTAAGCCAGCTATATTCAGAGCATGATGCGATGACTGCATTCATATCACCTTGCCATGGACCTTGACCGAGTGCTGCAAGTGCTGTAAATGCAAGCATCAGCGGAATGTTTCCCATGTATCCGGCAACTGCTACCAGAAGTCTGCCAACTGTTGCTACAATGTAGCTGTATTTGTTCAGCTTATACATACCATTCCATTTTTGTACGATGGTAGGAGTGAAGATCAAGGCGATAATCAAAGGAATATTGATAAACCACGCAAACGTGCCGAACATATTCTCATCTGCGAGAACATATTTTGCATAGTATGTTCCAACACCGATCATCGCACCATAGAACTGCTGCAAAATATAGGTTGCTGTGATCATCACATAATATTTGTTGTGTACGAGAATTTTGAATGCTTCTCCAAAACTGTATCTGGTTTCTTCTGTTTTTGTTTCACTGTCTGCAAGTTCCTTATCAGAAAGTTCCTTTACAGAAAGAGCGGAAATTGTATTTACAATAAGACCGATAACCGCATAAATAATTGCGACTGTTCTCCAGCCATTTGCACCGCCGCCCATTGCTTCAACAAATTGGAATGTAACAGCCTGAATCAGGAGGCTTGTTCCAAATGCGAAGATAAAGCGATAAGAACCCATCTGAACTCTTTCCTTGCTGTTCTTTGTAACAAGAGCGGTCAGAGCAGAATATGCGATGTTGTTTGCCGTATAAAATACACTGTTAAGAAGTGTGTAGCAGATAAAGAACCATGCGTACTGAGCGAAATTATCCATGTCCATCGGGATTGCAAATACACCAATCAAGGTAATTGCACAGCCGATAAAACCATAAAGCATCCACGGTTTTGCCTTTCCCATTTTCGTATGTGTCTTATCAATCAACGTACCAAAAATGATGTCTGTTATTCCATCAAAAATCTTCGATACAGCAATGAGAACGCCAATAACACCTGCGTTTAATCCGACCGTGTCGGTAAGATAGATCATTATGAATGATGTCAGCAATGCATAGACAACGTTCCCGGCAACATCGCCGGAACCATAACCGACTTTGTTATACCACTTTAAATATGTTTTTTCTTTGCTCATAATAGAGCTCCTTTCATTGTTTGTATGCCCACATGGACAGAATTTTCCCATGATGAATGATACGAACTGCTTTTCATCTTGCAAAAACAAAATAATGCCATCGTCAGAATAGATGATTATTTTTTTGAGCATAAAGAATTTTTACTGAATTCAGCATGGAATTACAATGAACGACGTCTTTTTTAATTCTTTCCTCTCATTTCTTGATTCTATTATACCACACAAAACGGCTTAAAAAATACACAATATTATAAAATATATGCACAAAGTTTAGGATTTTTCTTGTGATCAGTGATCAGGTGTGATATACTATATTTATAGAAGCAGGGAGGTGCTTTTTATGTTTATGAATGTTGCCTATTTAAACAACTCTACATCTACTGTAGTGGATAATACGAAACCTTTGATTGTAACAAGCTGTGGAAATTATCGTGTGAAAAATCGTTCTGAAGTAGTAACACATCGTCCGAAGGGAAGAAAAGATTATCAGCTTTTATATATTGCCTCCGGAAAAGGACATTTTTTCATTCACGGAGAAGAAAAAACGGTTTCAGCCGGAAATATTATTATATATTTGCCGGATCAACCACAGGAATATGTTTATTATCGTGCAGATCAAACCGATGTTTATTGGGTGCATTTTACCGGAAATGAAGTAGAAGAAATTTTAAAGTATTACAATATCAACCTGCAAAATAATATTCTCTATATTGGAACATCTCCCGATTATCAGTGGTTATTTGGTCAGATGATTCAGGAATTGCAGCTTTGCAGACCACGGTATGATGAATTGATTTCTTTGCAGCTGCGAAATATTTTTGTTTTGATAAGCCGTGCAATCATGAGTGCAAAGAAATTCAGCAGCACCAGTGAAAAAGAAGTTGCTTTTGCGATGCACTATTTTCGTAAGAATTACAACACAGAAATCAGCATTGAGGAGTACTCCGAATCCAGAGGGCTTAGCAACTGTTGGTTTATTCAGTGCTTTAAAGAAATCACAGGTTCCAGTCCGCTGCAATATATCTTAAAGCTGCGAATCTCCAACGCACAAAGTTTGTTAGAAAATACGGACTACACCATTACTGAAATTGCAAATATGGTTGGATACACCAATTCGCTTTATTTCAGCAGACTGTTTCATAAATACATTGGTATGTCACCAAAAGAATATCGAAAAGTAAAACTCAAAGAAAATCTCAGGGAGTAAAAAACAAAACTCGTTTGGCTAAAGCTAAACCAAACGAGTTTTGTTGATTTTTGATAAGAAATAAGGAATGGCTACATTATATCACAACACTTGCGGGCAAGACGGGTATTAAACCAATACTACTTGTTTTTAATCCAGAGCAGATTGAAAAAGTAATTGGAGAATTTATCAATGTATTAGATGCTCACGGGCTCTATGATAATAAAGGCATATGGAAAGCTATACAAAATGCCTTGCGTTTGAACGTTCGGCAGTCGACAATCTTTGATAAGTTCAAGAAAGACCGCACCTTTATATCAGTGCGGTTTTTCTGTTGTTACGGACATTGATTAAACATTGAATATTCAGCTGCGTTGTGCTATACTTAAACCATAAAGATATAAAACGCATAAACCTTGCTCATGATGAATTTTCTAAATATCGGAGGGAATACCGCGTTTGAAAAAATATCCGTAAAATAAATAACGTCACAGCAAAAAAGTCAGAATTCCGCTTGTTGACGATAATGATATCGACATATAGAATTATTGCGGTAAACAAAGAAGAATGAACTCTCTTATACTACAGAAACAGGAAGAGGTAATTGCTTTGGCACAATTTGATATAAAGGATGCTGTACTGAAAAAATGTCTGCTAAAAGAGGACGAAACTGTCATTACCGTGCCTGACGGTGTAACGACCATAGGCAAGGACGCCCTCTGCGGCTTACAGAGCGTTATTGCCGTTACGCTCCCGGAAAGTCTGAAAGTCATAAACGACGGTGCATTCTACGGCTGTTCATCGCTGACTTCTGTCACGTTGCCGGACGGCGTTGAACGGCTTGGAAGCTGTGCTTTCGCCCAGTGCAGTGCACTCAATACAATATATCTTGATAACAAACTTACGGAAATCGGAAATTCTGCATTCTGGGGATGCACAAGCCTTGAAAGTATTGACATTCCCGCAGGCGTTACTAAGATAGGATATAATCTTTTCGGCAGTTGCCTGTCGCTGATATCGGTATCTCTGCCCGATACAGTCACAGAGCTTGATGAGCGAGCATTCAAAGAGTGTACAAGCCTTGCTTGTATCACGCTTCCTGACAGTTTGATTAAAATAGGAAATATGGCATTTCTGAACTGCCACAATCTGAAATCGGTAAATATTCCCGACAGGTTGGAAAGTATAGGAGAAAAGGCATTCTTTATGTGCGAAAGCCTGCATGAACTTGAGATTCCGGACGGCATAGCTTCAGTCGGCGGCGACGCATTTTCCGATTGTGTAAGCGTTACTGTCAGAAGCACAATCAGCGGGAAACCGATTTATAAAGCAGTTACGGCGACCGACGGATCATCGGCGTACAATTTTATACTGCGTAATATCTGGGGCAAAGACGGTTTTGACTTTGCGGCGCAGGATAATTATTTCCCCGCTTTGCAGGACGAAAATCTTCAATATGCGATAGCGTTTTCACGCCTTATGTACAGAGTGAATCTCAGCGCCTCAGCAGAGGAGCATTACCTTGATTTTCTGCATAATAATGCGGAAAACGCCGTACGTTACTGTATTACGCAGGACAGTGCGGAGCTACTCGGAATATGCAAGAAAAACGGCTTGATCACCGCCGGGAATGTAACAGGGCTTATTGAATTTGCAGACGAGCAGGGTAATACCTCTGCTGCCGCATTTCTTCTGACGGTTGCAAACAGTCCGGAACACGACAATTTTTGCGATCCGCTGTCATCGCTGGAACTATAGCCTTATATGTGACTTTATATACACGGCACCGCTTTTGCGGGATGTACCTCGCTGAAGGAGCTGACTATTCCCGATACGGTGCGAGTTATAGAGCAACACGCATTTGCAAACTGTACTTCCCTTGAAAAGGTGACGCTAAGTGAAAATACCTTTATTTCACGGAGAATTTTTTACGGTTGCGAAAAAATACATATTTACTCATCTCAGACAGGCAATGAAATAACCGATTGGTACAACGGGATAACTTATTGAATCGACAAAGGAAGTGATTTTACGGATAAGGAATACGAAAAGGCAAAGGAGCGTGCCGAGAAGCTCTCGGCGCTTGCAACTGACATACTTATGCTGTCCCGCAATACGCTTGCCGTAAATCTCAGATTTCTTGACAACGCAATTAATAAGCTGCCGCTCAAAACCTCGATCATAACCGAAACTGTTGCTACTGACGGCAGATACATTTTCTATGACGAAAGCTATGTGCTGAAAAGCTATAAATCCGGATATAATCTGACACGGGCATATCTTCACATGATGCTTCATTGTGTGTTCCGCCACAATATTGTCGGTACGCTTGTAGACACGCTCAGGTGGAATCTGGCGTGCGATATCGCCGCTGAGAATATCATGAATGAGCTGGATATAAAGGCGCTTTCTTCGCCCCGACAAGTCAGACAGGGTAGTATTATCGACAAAATCAAAACGGATTGCCGGTTTGTCACCGCAGAGAAGATATATGATTATCTCCTGAGGAATGTTGACGATTTGCAGGTCTACGCCTGGTCGGAGCTGTTTGCGGAAGACGACCACAGAATCTGGTATGCAAAGCCGCCTGAAACAGAAGCTTCAACGCAGATCAAAAGCAATCCGGACAGCAAGGACGGCAACAGCCGGAACAGTAATGATATGAATTCTGATAACGGACAGTCGGGTAATGATACGGATAACAGCAATGGCAGCAACAGAAACGGTAACGCAGAAAATCCCGGAAATGAAGATGGAACGGGAAATGATATGCAGATGTCAGCTGAAACCGCCTCACAGCTTGAAAAGGACTGGAAAGAAATTTCGGAGAAAATGCAGATCGAAATAGAAGCGTTTTCAAAGGAAAAAGGCGATACAAGGGGCAGCTTCATTCAGAATCTGAACGCCGTCAACCGTGAGAAATACGACTATACGCAGTTTCTGAAAAAATTCTCTGTAATGGGAGAAGCGATGCGTGTAAACGATGATGAGTTTGATTATATCTTCTACACCTACGGACTGAAATTATATGAGCGTATGCCGCTTATAGAACCGCTTGAATACAAGGAAGTAAAGCGAATAAAGGAATTTGTTATAGCAATCGATACATCGGGCTCGGTATCAGGTGAGCTTGTACAGAAATTCATTCAGAAGACGTACAATATCCTCAAAAACGAGGAAAGCTTTTTCACAAAGATAAATCTTCATATTATCCAGTGCGACACGGACATACAGGAGGACAGAAAGATAACCTCGCAGGAAGAGTTTGACGATTATCTTGTTACAATGAAATTGCACGGATTCGGCGGTACGGATTTCCGCCCGGTATTCGCTTATGTTGATAAGCTGATACAAAGCAAAGAGTTTACAAATCTCAAGGGGCTTATATATCTTACAGACGGATACGGGGATTTTCCCGCAAAAAAACCGCCGTATGAAACGGCATTTGTATTCATAGACGATGAGTACAATAATCCCGATGTTCCGCCGTGGGCGATAAAGCTTGTTCTTCCGTCGGATGAGATCTAAAGGAGCAGAGTATGAATATAAAAGAAGCAAAAGAACAGATAAAGAATGCCATGACGGCATATTTCACAAAGGACGAAACGGGCGGCTATGCAATTCCTGTTGAAAAACAGCGCCCTGTATTTCTGATGGGACCTCCCGGAATAGGCAAGACTGCGATAATGGAGCAGGTAGCGTCGGAAATGGGAGTAGGTCTGCTGTCATACTCCATGACGCACCACACAAGGCAATCCGCACTCGGACTGCCGTTCATTGTACACAAGAATTACGGCGGTAAGGAATATGACGTGTCGGAGTACACTATGTCGGAAATCATCTCGGCAGTGTATGACCTTATGGAAAATACGGGTGTAAAAGAGGGAATACTGTTCCTTGATGAGATAAATTGCGTATCAGAAACGCTTGCCCCGATTATGCTCCAGTTCCTGCAATACAAGGTTTTCGGCAGACACAGAGTGCCTGACGGCTGGATAATAGTCACTGCGGGAAATCCGCCCGAATACAATAATTCCGTCCGTGAGTTTGACATTGTAACGTGGGACAGACTGAAAAGAATTGACATCGAGCCTGATTTTACAGCGTGGAAAGAATACGCTTACAAGGCGGGCGTTCATGCCTCTGTGCTTACCTATCTTGAAATTAAGAAAGCGGATTTTTACCGCATAGAAAGTACGGTTGACGGAAAATCATTCGTTACGGCGAGAGGTTGGGAAGACCTGTCGCAGATGATAACCCTGTACGAGAAGAATAATATCAAGGTCGACATAAAGCTTATTCGTCAGTACATACAGCACGACAGGACAGCGAGAAGCTTTGCGGCATATTACGACCTGTTCAATAAGTACAGGAGCGACTATCAGATAGACGAGATACTCAGCGGCAATGCAAGTGACAGCATAAAAGACAGGGCTGAAAACGCAAAGTTTGACGAGCGTTTATCCTTGCTCGGACTTATCCTTGACAGCGTTACGGCATCGGCAAAGCAGGTAACAGACGGCGAGGATATGCTCCGTGAAACGCTTGTAACGCTGAAAGAATTCAAACTGAGAACGCATGACGGCGATATTTCCGCAGAAAAGCTGATGAATGAGCTTATAGCGGTAAAGAAAAATGAGCTTGAAAACGGCAAGCAGTCGTCAAGCATTTCCGTATCACGTCAGAAAACGCTCGCAAGAGCAATATCACAGCTTGAGAATATGACTGCGCTCACAGTCGGCAAGGACGGAAAAACGGCGTTTGCGGATATCAGGAGCAGATATGACAGTCTTGTGTCAGAGCTTAAAATTTCGGCAAAAACGGCACGGGATAAGATGTCAAACGCATTTATTTTCTGCAATGAAGTGTACACCGACGGACAGGAAATGCTGATACTTGTAACCGAGCTTACCGCAAACAGCTACACGGCAAGATTTATTTCCGAGTTTGGATGTAAGGAGTATTACGAGCATAACAAGGCTCTGCTGTTTATCGACAGAAGCAAGGAAATTATGCAGAGACTAGAGGAGTTCGGGGAGATATAAACTGAACTGTGCAGCGCTTCATTTTATAAACAAACATACTTTTTCTACAAGCTGAAATGCCGCCCTGATGGGCGGCATAGAGAGTCTGAATAATAAACTGTGTAAATGCCAATAATGACCATAAAGAAAATTAGAGGTAAATTGGTATGAAAAACAGAGATCACGGATTAAGCGAAAAGGAGCTCGTTCAGCTTCTGATGGCAGACTGTGAAAGCACAGGAGATATTCAGGCAAAACTGAAAAAGCTGTTTGCAGGAACGATCGAACAGATGCTTGAAGCTGAGATGGACTAACATCTCGGCTATGAGAAAAACTCTGTTCTCGGCAACAATTCCGGCAACAGTCGCAAACACGATGTTTGCACAGTTGCCCCCAAGTGCGGCATGGACGCCGCACAATAAAGGGCAACAAAGTAACGGCTATGGCAAAAAACTATCACCGGCGATTACGGCGAATGCGAAATATCCGTACCCCGTGACCGCAATGGTGAATTTGAGCCTAAAGTCATTGAAAAAAGACAGACTCACACAGATGAAATTGAGCAGAAGATCATGGCAATGTATGCAAAGGGAATGTCCCAGCGTGACATTGAAGATACCCTCAAAGAAATTTACGGTGCAGAAATTTCTCAGGGACTTGCTTCACGTTACCCGCAAGGAGGACTACAACGACATCGCCGATGAGATATTCCGACTTCGTGAGATGAAACAGAAGAACTTCACAGACACAGCCGTCCGTGACGAGCAGGTCAAGCGTATCAACGAGCTGAACGAGTTCATCGAGCAGCAGGATTCTGAGCTTACCGAGTTTGACGAGAGACTTGCGCGACGGTGGCTTAAGGAGATTGTCGTCTGGGACGATAGGTTTTCTGTGGAGTTGAAGTCGGGAGTTATTATTGAGATTGAAATATGATTTTTGAATATGCACGAAACCCTCTCGACCATGATGGTTGAGAGGGTTATTTTTTATATTTCCGAAACAGAAATAATCTGATTTGCAGGAATTACCACATCATCTTTTACATATAAGATCGTCATGCTCAAATCGTCATGCGCTCTATCGATAGCGTGTGATAACATCCATTTTTTTAGTTTCATTTCATCATCAAGTTCAAGCCAGCTTTCATAAGGAGGGTCTCTATACTCATCAAGTTCAAAATTAAACCTGTGAACTTGGTTCACGGTCGCGTAGAAGTCGACTCTGTAGCTCTTAGCTTTATTTTTCCAAATAGCTTCAACCTTTTGTGCTTGCGGTAACAGTTCTCCTAGAGTCATCAGGAACTCTGGCCTTTCATGAATGTTAGTGCCATAGTTATATACATTATCATTAGCCATGAATCCATTAACACAAAAATCATAATAAACTCGATGAGCCACACGGCCCAACTTTTCATCTATTCCCGTTAAGAAATGATGACCTCTGTACTTTTCATAATCTATGTCATAACTATTCCCATTACAGTACAAGAGCTTGTTTTGAATATCAAATGTAACTCCTGCTTTTTCTAGCAACCTTTTTAAGGTAGTCTCCTCAGAAAGAACTGTTTGTAAATTCATCAAACCTTTTTCTTTAATTTCTCTACATCCATCGAGTGACCCTACAACATGGAACGCCATTAATCTCAATCCGGAAATATCAACAGATTTTATACGTTCAATATTTCTGTTCCAGAATGTCTCAAAGTCATTCTCACAATTTATAATTCGCTCAGTAGTGTACTCATCAGAAGTCATGTTCATAAAATCCAGAATAAAATAATATGCTGCATCACGAGTTCTTAAATCATAATTCATGCAAACGCCTTCTCCCATAACGTCTAATCAACTACCAACCATGCAAACATCAGTCGAGCCGCCCAATTATACAATAACCATGTTGCTCACACAAACTGAGTTTGCACCACAGAAAACATCTCTCCTGCCCACCATCACACCACTTCCGCACACCCGACCCACGCCCCGTGTATCGCTGCGAAACTGCTGTCACCGCAGACATATTACCCTATACGCCAAATCACCATATTCCACCAAAACAGCATAGTCTGCCCAATGCCCACAAACCGCACCGTTAAGCCGCATACCCCGATTTACTCCGCTTTCCTTGACATCGAAACCACGCACTCAACGTGCCTCGTATGCGGGAACATATCAAACGGCTGAATATCGGTCACTGTGTATTTTTTCGTCAGCGTTTTCAGATCCCTCGCCTGCGTAGCCGGATTGCAGGAAATATAAACTATTCTTTCCGGTGCGATTTTTACGAGCGAGTTTAAAAACTTTCTGTCCGCTCCCGTCCTTGCAGGGTCGAGGATCACTGCGTCATAATGCGTGCCGAGCTTTGCCTTCTTTTCAAGAAATTCGCCTGCGTCGCCTCGGTTGAAAGCAATATTACGGGTTATCCCGTTTTCGTGACAGTTCTTTACTGCGTCACGGACGGCTGATGCGTTGTATTCAATGCCTTGCACCTGCTTTACATAGTCAGACGCTATTATGCCTATCGTGCCTATTCCGCTGTATGCGTCAAGCAGAACGTCCTTCTTCGTGAGCTTCGCCGACTTTATAGCGTAGTCGTACAGCTTTTCGGTCTGTGCGTGATTTATCTGATAGAACGAGTGCGGAGAAATTCTGAATCTTTTTCCGCAAAGAATATCCGTTATGTATCCCTCGCCGTAAAGCACCTCGTTATTTTCTCCGAGAAGAAGCATTTCGGGAGTGCGGTTTACCGAGAACGTCACGGTCGTAATATCAGGAAACTGCTTTACAAGCGCTTTCACAAAGTCGTGCTTTTTAGGGAACATTGAGTTTCCGCCGACAAGAGTAACCAGTATCTCTCCGGTATTCTTTCCGACACGGACAAGCACATGACGTAAAAAGCCACGCTCCGTACCCTCGTCATATGGATGTAATTTGAACGATTTGAGCAGATCTCTTATGCCTACTATTATCTCGTCCGCACGTTTATCGTCAAGCATACAGCTGTCAATTCCGACAATGCCGTTTCTGGATGACTGATACACGCCCGAAATTATCCTGCCGTTTCTGTCAGAGCGAAATACCGCCTGCACCTTGTTTCTGTAGTTATACGGATCGTCCGCACCTATAATTTCAGATACCTTGCCGAAACCGCCGAGCAGCTTTTCAGTATCCTTTTGCTTCCATTCAAGCTGCTGTTCGTATGTCATGTTGGACAGCTGACAGCCGCTGCATTTTTTCGCAACGGGACATTTCTTGTTTGCCATTTATATTTCCTGTTCTTTCTCCAAAAATTCTTCAAGACCCTCAAGATACATTTCCATATCCTTCCTCCCAAGCTCATAAACGCTTTTCAGCCTGTCGGGATTTCTCTCCGTTCTGCTTATCGTTATCGGCTCAGACGGACGTATAATAAACACCTTGCCGCTTTGTTCAAGCTCGCATAGCTTGTCTATGCTTTCGTTGTAGACATTGTGACGGTTTTCAAGCGCATTGCACAAGTCGGGAAATTTACCGTAGAATGAGCGTATCAGCAGCTTGTTCATCGGCTTTTTGCGGTAGTTCATATCACGGGTGAGGATTACCACCTGCTTTTTGTATCCCATTTCAGAAAAATGCTCAAACGGTATGCTGTCGGAAATCCCTCCGTCAAGATACGCCCTGCCTCCGATTATTACAGGCTTTGATATAAACGGCATCGAAGCAGAAGCACGGAGCATTTCCATATCCCGAAGTACGCTTTTTACCTCTAAATACTCGGGCTTTCCCGTTTTTACATCGGTGACCGTTGCATAAAACGGCACACCGGAATTCATATATGTTTCATCGTCGAATTTGTCAAGCTCGTTCGGCACTTTGTAATAGGCATATTCCGTGTTGAAAAAGTCACCGCTTTTAAGTAACGGCTTTATCCCCATGTAGCTCCTGTCGCCGTTGAAACGGCAGTTGTAGCGGATGACCCTGCCGTCCTGCCTTGACAGAAAATTCACTCCGAACACCGCACCTGCCGATGTTCCTATTATCCCGTCAAAATTTATATCATTTTCAAGAAGTACGTCAAGTGCGCCTGCCGTGTACATTCCACGCATAGCGCCGCCTTCAAGCACAAGCCCTGTTTTCATAATGTTCTCCGTTAAATTTATTTGCCGTATTCGTTGTCAAATTCTTGTATTTCTCTGAGCATATCCTCAGTGCTGTCATCGCTCATATCGTACCATTCCATCTTTTTCAGATACTTGCCGAGCCAGCTGTCGTGAAGCGCATTTGCCACGATTCCGACTTCGCTGAAAGAATCGTTATCGTCCCCGATAACAAAAGCAAGCCGCTTATTATCTGTCGGCACTTCTTTAAAATTACACCCTACAAACGCTTCTCTTACTGTCTTATATACCGCATCCAAATCGTGTTGCTGTAAGCTCAGCACTTTTTCATTATCTATTTCTACCGTGATTTTGTATAAGTAATCCATACCTGCCATCTTTTCGTAATATATTTTTAGTACCGCCATATTTGACAACATCCGCCCGATACGCTATAATATTCAGTGCGATAAGCGGATGCGCTGTGATAATATTCTATCACTTTTCGATATTATTTGCAATACGAAAAAGTCCGCCCGAAAGGAAATAATAAACATTATGGCTGAAATAATAGATGTTGCCGATATAAATATACCCGAGCTTGAAATATACACTCACCTGACAGATGCACGGCTTCGCAAGGTGTACGAGTATGAACACGGAATATTCATAGCCGAAAGTCAGACGGTTATAGAAGTAGCCCTTGATGCAGGCTGTAAGCCGATTTCGATGCTCACAGACAGAAAGTATATCAATGACCGTGCAAACGGCATAATAGAGCGGTGCGGCGATATTCCGGTATATACCGCCGACAGCAAGATAATGTCCGGGCTTACAGGCTATGAGCTGACACGGGGAATGCTGTGCGCTATGGAGCGTCCTGCACCGAAAAGGGCAGAGGAGCTTTGCAGAAACGCACGCAGGATCGCCGTACTCGAAAATATAGCCGATGTCAGCAACACAGGAGCAATAATTCGCTCTGCGGCGGCACTCGGCATAGACGCTGTGCTGATAACCCCGTCCTGCTGTGACCCTCTTTGCAGGAGAGCCATAAGAGTAAGTATGGGAACGGTATTTCTTATCCCGTGGGGATATATCGGAGAGGATGAGCATTGGTGGCAATCGCACGGACCTGCATATCTTAATTCGCTGGGCTTTAAAACAGCGGCAATGGCACTTACAGATAACTCGGTAAGTATTGATGACAAGACACTTCAGAGCGAGCAGCGGCTTGCTATAATACTCGGCTCTGAGGGCTACGGACTGTCACAGAAGACTATAGACGGCTGTGATTATACGGTAAAGATACCGATGTATCACGGTGTCGATTCGCTCAACGTCGGTGCGGCGGCCGCTGTCGCATTCAGAGAGCTGAGAGTAAGAGAATAGTAAAAGGGCTGAATTGCAATCAAGCAGTTCAGCCCTTTTATTATTACATTATGAATATTAAGTTATCTTATAAAATCCGTTCTTACAACCGCACTTGTATCGGGCAGTGCAATGCCGTTCTTTCTGCCAAGCTCAAAGCACTTCATCATCCACGCCATGTTCTTTGCAAGGTTCTGCATTGTCTGCATACCCTCAAGATCCTGCTCGGCTTCACCGGGTACTCTGCCGTATACCATATTCCAGTAGGTAGAGCCGACAACAGGCATCTGCGCTATGCCGAAATACTTGTTCAGACAATCGAACGATGCTGAACTGCCTCCTCGTCTTGCAACCGCAACAGATGCACCGGGCTTGAATCTGAAAGCCGCACCGCCTGCATAGAATGCTCTGTCAAGGAATGACAGGATACGTCCGCTCGGGTGAGCATAGTATACCGGTGTACCGAATACAAATCCGTCCGCTTCTTTAGCTTTTGCTATAAACTCATTTACATCGTCATCGTTGAAAGCACAGCCTTTTTCACTGCACTGTCCGCAGCCTATGCAATCTCTGACAGGCTTTCCGCCCATCTGGAATATCTCATATGAAATGCCTTCGTTTTCAAGCGTCCTGCCTACTTCAAGCAGTGCGGCATTGGTATTGCCGTTCGCCTTCGGACTGCCGTTGAGCATCAATACCTTCATTAAAATCGCTCCTTCAAATAATATATTGCAATTTTGCGTTACAGATTATATCACCTTGAATAAAAATAGTCAAGGCAAAATTTACCGCATAATTTCATGCTGTTTATCATTCCGTCATTCCCACAACCTGCTTATACATTTCTTCATCGTCATAAATAAGATAAAAGTCGGTCGGAACAAAGTATCTCTCCTGCAATGCCAAGCTCAGTTCATCCGCAAATTTCTCCGTGCTTTCATACTTACGGGTAATGACCTTTTCGCTGTCTGTCGGATAAATTTTAAGTGCGGTATCGTTAAATATTCTCTGCCATAATTCGCTGTGTCTGCCGCAGAAATTGTACTCGGTTTTACCGAACTGTGTTATCATCTGCAACGCCTCGTTTTCGATAAATTCGCTGTTATCGGTGTTGTTTACAATATAGAATATCTGCGCAATATGTTCCTTTACGGGTGTAATTGAACCTGTCAGCAATTCGGCGCTGTACAGATTATCCCGCAGCTTTTCACATCTGTCCATTTATTCTTCCTCCGGGTAAATTATGCCGTGTTCCTGCCTGAACCTTGTCATTATCTCCATAACATCGGCGGTGTAGTCAAGGCACATTACGTTTTTGTCGCCGTTTACCGCCTTTTCCATATCGGTTATTTCATAGTAAAGCGCATCGGAATTTTCACCTGCGCTGACAAGCTCCGTCCTGCCGTCCGTATAGGTTATTTTTGCTTCCCACGCTCTCGGATATTCCATGATTTCGATATAGCCGTTTTCGCAGGAGATCATAGCACGCTTGGGCTGTTTTGAATGGAGCGACAGCATAACGGTTGCCATCTGCCCCTCCTTATCCGACAGTAAAAGGCTCGCCTGTTCGTCAACTCCCGTCGGTGCGGTTTTAAGCTGTGACAGCATATTATCCGGCTTTGAATCGAAAAACCAACGGATAACCGACAAGGCATACACGCCTATATCAAGCATTGCACCGCCGGCCAGGCTTCTGTTGAAAAAACGGTTTTTCATATCGTATTCCTTAAAGCTGCCGAAATTCATTGTGATAAGATTCACCCTGCCGAGTGTGCCGCTTTTCAGAATTTCATTCAGCTTTTTATATATCGGCATATGATAAACCGTCATCGCTTCACCGATTATAACGTTGTTTTCGTTGGCAAGTGTGATAAGCTCACCGAGTTCGTCACTATTCAATGTTATCGACTTTTCAACAAGAATATGCTTTTTGTTTAAAATTGCTTTCTTCATAAAGCCGTAATGCGTGTTGTGCGGAGTGGTGATGTAGATTATATCGACATCGGGGTCGGTGAACATCTCATCATAGCTGTCATACACCCTGCCGATATTGTATTTTTCGGCAAAAGCCACAGCCTTGCCGTGCGTTCTGTTGCCTACGGCAAACAGATTTCTTCCGTTTTTTAGCATTGCGGCGGCTGTTTCATTGGCTATAACGCCCGTGCCGAGTACCGCCCGGTTGTAGTTTTTTATAATATGCTCCTTTTAGATACAGCGGTTAAAAACAAAGCCTCCGCCGGCGGTTTTTATATGCCGTCAACAGAAGCCCTGCCTGTTTAAATGCGGTTTGATACTACCGTCAATAATTCTCAGCGTGTACTTCAAAGTAGCTTTGCGGATGATTACATACGGGACAAACATCGGGAGCCTTTGTGCCTACTACGATATGACCGCAGTTGCGGCACTCCCACACCTTGACTTCGCTCTTTTCAAATACCTGTGCGGTTTCTATGTTCTTTAACAGCGCACGGTATCTTTCCTCGTGGTGCTTTTCTATCTCGCCTACCGCCCTGAACTTAGCGGCAAGCTCAGGAAATCCCTCTTCCTCTGCTGTCTTGGCGAAGTTTTCGTACATATCTGTCCATTCGTAGTTTTCGCCGTCTGCGGCAGCCTCAAGGTTTGCCTTTGTATCGCCTATTCCTGCAAGCTCCTTGAACCACATCTTAGCGTGTTCCTTTTCGTTGTCCGCAGTTTTCAGGAAAAGGGCGGACATCTGCTCATAGCCCTCTTTTTTCGCTACGGATGCAAAATATGTATACTTGTTTCTTGCCTGAGATTCTCCTGCAAACGCTTCCTGAAGATTCTTTTCGGTCTGTGTGCCTGCATACTTGTTTTTAGCCATTTTTTCATCCTCCTGTATTGCGGCTTGCTTACGATTAAGAATTGCCGTTTATTTACTTTGATTATAGTACGGGGGCAGAGATTTGTCAATAAGGCTATGATGCAAAAGATGTTTCTTGACAAAAGATTTTTGCCTGTTTATAATGAACATATCTTATTATGTTATGAAAGGGAGATTTGATGGCAGAACTTGTTATGGCAAGGCAAAACGCTATTTACGATTGTACACATATATATCTTGAGGCTTTCGACAAAAAAGGACCAATCGGAGATTTGTACAGCAAAGCGGTTGCGGAGTATCTTGAACGGTTTATAAAAACAGAAAATTGTTTCAGTCTGCCGAAAAACTTATATATTTTTGAAAATGGGGTTTGGGGCGTAGCCCCAAGCAGGGTGAGGGCGGCAGCCCCACACTC
>ENA-OZSP01000006-OZSP01000006.1-human-gut-metagenome-genome-assembly--contig:-NODE-6-length-79621-cov-61.652213_pt1 | contig 79621 bp, 80 predicted proteins | sample MGYA00243282_ERZ653973 | MGnify/ENA primary metagenome ERZ653973 (study PRJEB26926, sample SAMN06164457) | human gut metagenome | biome: ENVO:00009003; feature: ENVO:2100002; material: ENVO:00002003... | reverse complement strand
CGAGATAGGAGTCCGTCTCGTGGGCTCGGAGATGTGTATAAGAGACAGCTATTAAACATATTATTGAGATAAATAACATTCCATTTAGGACGACTAGAACTTATAAGTTTTCTGAAGCAGATAGATTAAGTATTTTAGATGCGTATAATAATGGGGTTTCTAGAAAGCAGATTATGAATGAATGGAATATTTCAAAAAGTTATTTATCTCAACTAATAAGTGGAAAGCGTAGAATATAATTCTTCCAAGAGTGTCCAGATCCTAGATGTTAATAGGATTAAAATGTACTCCGAACTATAGAGATAGTAAATCTATAGAGCTAGAGGATAAAGAGCCTCTAGGATAACAAATTGGATGGTGAGGTCATTGTAGGAGAACTTAATGAGGTTTATCCCCTGCGTATTCTTGGTCAGCCGAGACTTGAAGGTTCGAATGCAGTTTATACCGTAGAGCTTATGGGTGGTGTACTTGGTGGTATGCCTGCTGAACAGCTTTCGGCTGGTAAGCGCTTCAGCTGGGAGTATGCTCCTGTTGAGGATACGATGTCGCTAGAAGTTGGTGACGTTCGCTATACGAGCTCGACTGCAATGCGTAACGAGTGGTCGCACATTCGTATCCAGACTAAGGTTCCTGGAAATATCCTGGACAAGAAGCTTGCTATAGGTATTCCCTTCGTTGACAAAGCTGGTAATAAGCAGGTAGCGAATTCGTGGATCCATCACGTAGACTATAAGCTAGAGGAAACCTTCTCGGAATATAAGTCAAACATTATCATGTTTGGTCGCTCGAACCGTAATAAAAATGGTGAGTATCTGAACTTTGGTAAGTCGGGCAATGTCATCAAGATGGGCGATGGTATCCGCGCTCAGATGTCGGTAGGTAATACTCGGTACTATACGAAGTTTAGTTTGAAGACTCTGGAGGATGCACTGTTTGAGCTGTCTGAGTCGAAGCTTGACTACTCGGATCGTACATTCATCATTGAGACTGGATCTCGCGGTGCTGTACAGTTCCACAAGGCTGTTCTTGATGTAGTATCTGGTTGGACTGTATTCCAGTATCTTGGCGGTAATGCAGCTAATCCTGCTATTATCTCGAAGACTTCGAGCAAGCTGCATGATAATGCACTTAGCGCTGGATTCCAGTTCGTAGAGTATAAAGCTCCTAATGGTGTAACCATTAAGATTGAGGTTAATCCTCTGTACGACGATCAGGTACGTAACAAGATTATGCACCCGAATGGTGGTGTTGCAGAATCGTATCGTTATGATATTCTGAGCATTGGTACTACGGAGGAGCCTAATATTCAGCTTGCCAAGGTTCGCGGTAAGGAAGAGTATCGGGGTTATATGTGGGGATTAACGGCGTAAGCCTTTACACATTTCTCAGTTCCCACAAGCCTGACCCAGGAACAGAAGAGAGGCTTTAAAACAAGGTTAATTGCTGGAAGTTCCTTAGAGCTTTCCTAACTACAACGTAAGTAGCAATACTAAGCGTGAAAGTTTGAAAATAGAAAAGATTGGATAACCAGCAGCCAAGTAATTATAATGATATTTATAATTAAAGGTTCAACGACTATCCCGTTTGGGAGTAGGGGCTAAGTAGCTCCGAAATGCCTTGCCTGACATTTGTCAGTGAAGATATAGTCTGAACTACAACGAAAGTTGTAGATGATATACGGTAACGGTATATCAGTAACGTTTAAATGTGAGAAACCCGTTCACGGGTGGCATGAACAACCCGTACATGTCGTATCCCGAAGACTCGGCTCAGATCCACAAGATGGCTACTCTGGGTGTCTTCATCCTGGATCCGACTCGTACCATGAGCCTGATTCCGAATATTCTTACGGAGTAATAAATTATTAGGTAGGTGGGGGTCAAATCCCACTTACCTTCATTTAAATTAAGGGAGAAGTTATGGATAAGAATTTTAGCAATATTGGTGATATTGATGTTGACACCTCAGTTGATGAGGTAAAAGTTGAAGTACCTAAACCTGTAAAGGGTCCTAAGGTAGATAAGAAAGGTGTAGCTACCATTGTAGAGGAAGAGCCGTTAGTAAACTGTCTCAAGAATGAGAAAGTTATTGTACGGTGTATTCTTAAATCTACTGGTAATATTGACAAGCCTACTCACGCTCTCTATGGAGGTATGGCTGAAACCGCAGTTAAAATCTATACGCTACCGCTTCTGATGTCGGGTTCATATAAGAATGCTCTCACTAAAGCTGAGAAAAAGTTCTTAGAAATGGCTATGGGTCTTGAAGATAATGCACTATCTATCTATCGTAAGGAAGATAACTATTGGGAGTCTGACAATGCTATTGTAAGACTTGGGAAGATGGATACAATTCTGGATCTTTCTACCCCTGATGGTTATATTAAATATAAGATTCTGCTAGCTAATTCGGACACTATTGCTCCAAGTTTAGACGCTCTTAAAACCACTCCTAAGGAGACTTATAGATATGTACTTATCCGTGAGGGTGAGGAAGTTAAGACTCTTAATAAGGAGATGAATGTAGCTATGCAGGCATCCTTCGAGCTTGGTAAATTCCTTGAGAATAAACCTGTACTGCGTTTCGCAGTTGAGACTCTTGAAGGTAAACCTGTTTCAGAGACGAGTACTCTTGAGTGGCTACAGGCTCAGGCATTTAAGAATATGCAGAGCAATCCTAAGCTCTTCATTCAGATTCTCCAGGATCCTTATCTTGATACCAAGGTAATGATTAAGGATGCAATCTTCGCAGGTCTTATTAAAAAGCGTGGTGATCTTTACTACAAATCGGATAATACTCCACTTTGTGAAGGTATGGATGATCCTACTATTGCAAATGCTGCTAGGTATATCAATGCTGTCAAGAATCAAGAATATAAGTTAATGCTTGAGGCTAAGATCAAGGCTTCTAAGAAATAATTTACATTATGACTGCAGCGGAACTGATTCAGAAATTTAATCTACATTATGATAATATCTTAAGTGCAGCTGCACCAGGTCTTAATGAGTATGAAATATCATTATTCTTAACTCAAGCGCATAGAGAGGTTGTTTCAAGCTATTATAACGGTACTATGGGTGGTGATACCATCGACAGTACTGAAGCTGTTAAATCGCTCCTTCCACGTTATATTCTTACAGGAACAGCTGTTATTTCACAGCTTATTCCCAATCAGATTGAGGGGCTTAATTCCTATGTTATAGACTTAGATGCTAACGTACTTCAGCTATTAGCTGAGCGTATTAAAGGTCCTAATGATCCTACTTTAAAAACTCGTAATATAGTAGTTAAACCTGTTGATATTGATGAAGCCTATAGGCTTATGAGGAATCCTTTTAGGAGACCTTCAGACCTAAGAGTATGGCGTGTTGATGAGACTACCAATGAAGATACAACGGTACGTCAAGTCACATTAATATCTAATGAAGATCTTGTATCCAAAGAGTTTCAATACATTTATACTTACATGAAAGAACCTGAGCCTATTATACTAGTAGACTTAGATTCATCAGAATGGATTAGTATTGGAGACCTCTCTATTATGGGAGAGCGTAAGGCAAATGTTGATAAGGATACAGCAGCTCAATTAGGAGATAAGATCTCTCCCACCCTATGGGAGTTGATTATAAATCGTGCTGTAGAATTAGCTACACGCGACTATAAGGAGAATAGTTTGAATACACAAATTGCTCTGAATCGCAGAGTTGAATAATTTTAATTAATGTTATAATATGGCAAATTTTAGTGAAAATGCTGTACGGCAGGTTATCACTGCTAAAGCTGCAAGTGATGTAGATGTCATTGATGTAGCTACAGGTACTACTGCTACTGCTGGTGCTGAGAAATTTTACATCACGTATAAGAATGCTGATGGTCTTAAGATGCGCTCTGATATTATCGAGAAGGCCAAGATTCGTCAGTATGCAGCTAGGCCCTATAAAGTAGGCTCGCAACGTACTGTAACGATCAAGGTTGACAAGGAGGAGCTTGCTCCTAATACTGAGTATAGCCTTCGTGTTATGATCCGTGAGGTTATGTCGGGTTCGCAGGAAGATCAGATGGTAGGAGTTGTTTCATTTACTACGAGTTCGGCTACTGATGCAACTGCTCTTTCGAAGGAACTTACTGATGGTCTTGCAGAGCAGATTAATAAGATGTATGGTGTATCTGGTAAGAAATACAATAAGTTGGACTGGCCTGTTCTTGAGGCCGTAGGTGAAACTGGTGGTACTGCAGATACTATTGTTATCAAGGAAGTTGCTGATAACCTGAAACCTTGGATTGTTGGTAAAGTACAGCTTCGTCCTTATAACTTCGACATCTATCCCAACCCTGTTCTCTCGATTTCGTCGACTGGTAATACGAACTTTGAGTCGTTTGATTGGATTGACACTTCGGATGTAGATAAGGGGTTCTTTACAAAGACTGTAGGTGGTTCGCTTGGCCATGGTAATGGTAAAGTTGCCGCTGACCTAGAGTACTTCTATCACGGTGAAATTGGTGATTTCTATCGTATGAATAACTACCCGTTGAATATTACTACCAAGTATATGGTAGATCCAACTAAGGGTTATGATACTATAGATCTCGCATTCTTCTACAGAGGGGAGGCTACTTCGCCTCAGGCTTCGGAGAAACAGCTTATGATTCTTTGTGAATCTGAGCAAGCTGGAACTGGGGGGTCTCTGGAACTTGGAACTGTTGCATCCAAGTTGGATACTACTATTAAAAGTATCCTTGAAGCTTAATTTATAGTTTAAGGCAATTACTATAATTAAGTAGTATTTATAAGAGTTAGTGAAAGTTGATTAGAGTAATATTGGGCTACTGCTTACGGGCAGTAGTCCTATTACATATATATTTTGCGCGAAATATATTTATATTTAGTTCAATTAACTTTTAAAACTTTCACTAATTATGGCAGAATTTGCTTCTAAAGGCGTTGGTAATGCTGGTTTAACCCTTGGCATTATTGGTACCGCAGGCTGGTTACTTGGTAACGGCGGCTGTGGTAATGGTTTGTTCGGTGGCCTCTTCGGTAGAGGAAACTGTTGCAATGGTCAGGCTGAACTGGTATCTGCATACCAAGCCGCTGCTGCTAATCTAGCAGCTGAAAAATATGCTGACAATGTTGGCATAGAGTTATACAAAGAAATTATCGCTCAGTCTAATAGAGCTGACCAGCGCCTCGGGGAATACTCGAATCAGCTGGCTCAGGGTATTATTAATCTTGACAAGAAGGTTGCAATGCTTGAAGCTACTCAACCTCTGGTTGCTGAGATTACTAAGCTTAAGTCTGAGAGATACACGGATGAGCGCACCTGGAATAAGGTTGAGGGCGAAATCCGGCTTCCCTACAAGGAGATTTGCTATCCGCCTTATCCGCAGGTAGCTGTTCCTGTTGGTGGTCCCTGTGGCTTTAACTATGGAGCTAGCACTGTAGTTCAGTAATTGAATCCAAATAATTTGCGATCATGATGGAACGAACGGTAATAACTAACTTCGGTGAGGGAACTACATTGAATCAAGTTGTTGAATTCAACGTATGTTTGCCCACTCCAGCTAGGACTGACGTAGCACCTACGTCTACGTTAATTCCTACTATTCGTTATACTAGTGAGTTCACGTTGGATTCAACCACTTACTATTTAACGAAAGTAGACCTAGCTCTACAGGTAAGCTATACAGATGTAACTAACATGAGTAGAACTTTTACAGTTCATTCAAGTAATGCTGTCGTGGTACAGAGCTCAACAGTTCCCACTGTTGAGGATATTACCTCGGAAAAGATTATAGGAATGATAATCCCACCTTGTGTATGCAAGGTTACGGAGAATGTAATTAATTCCACTCCTACTGCAGCGATGCTAGCATCGAACAGAGGTTACTTTGTATATGCTATATCTATGAAAGGCACTACAGCTCCTAGTGCATAGTAATTAATAATCTTTACAACTATGTACGGATATCCAGCCGGGTCTCCTTATCAGAGCTTTCAAGCACCGTTGACTAAGGAGAATCAATTACGAATGTTAGAGGGACAGATAGAGGCGCTTAAATCTATGGGAAGTAGTACTCCTCAGTACTCGTTACTAGAGGAAATTAATACATTCTCATCTAACTTAACGGAGGATGAGAAGAAATTAATCGAGAAATCTCCTGAATATTCTGAGGCTAAAAGTAGCTTTGAGTCAGGGTTTATGAGTTTCCTAGGTAGTAAATTTAGCAGCGAATATGTTGCTACGCCTCAAGGAAAAGTAGCCGGAGAGCGGTTACTAGAAGTTATTAAAGATGTTAAGTCTAAGGCTCAGCAAGAGATTGCTGCTAAGCAAGAGAAGCTCCAGAAGGTAGCAGACTTGCTGGATAAACATCCTGAATTACTCGATAAAATTAAGTAAACCATGACTGACTTAGAGATATTAAAAGCCGCATTAAATTCGTCGATTAGGACTATAGCCACAAATTTAGGCTTTCCTTACTTAGCACCTGTTGCTATGTATGGTGCTAATAACTTACTTAGTAAGCCTAAGTATAAGTTTATCTTGGATGCCTTAACAGATGGTAATGACAATATCGACATTGAGTCGTTGTCTAATGCTCTTAAAGATACAATGCGTTCGATGCCTAATAAGCCGACCCTGCTGGGTATTACTTTTGGACCAGAAGACATTGACTTGTTTAAAAGAGAGTTCTTAAACATTAAGAGTAAGAATGTCTAGTGTAACTTTTATTCAGAAGATCAAAGAATTCTTTACTCCTAATAAGCAGATTAAATCTCTATTACTAGAGATAGTAACTCTTCAAGAAGATATATGTGTGAGTTTAGGCCACATAGATTCTTCTCAGAAGGAGATAGCTGAAGCTTTGAAGGATGTTAAGGGAAGTATACTGAGTCTCAAAAGAAGTCATAGCGGTAGAGATAATAAGCACAAATCACTTAAATCTCGTAGTTATGATGAAGAAACACCTGCACGTTAAACTATCTGCAGAGTCAATACTTGAGATGATATCTGAAGCTGCTCATAGTGCTATGAAGAAAAGTCTTGAGGATCACTTCTTGAGTGAGGAAGAATATAAGGAAATTATACATTCCAGCTCGCGAGATCTTCATGAACTCATTCGTGAGAACTTACATGGCACTGTAGAGTGCAAACTTCTTGATGTCATTAAGCTGATCGAAGCTTACTTTGAAGCCCGTGATATGGACGAAGAAGTACTTATGGTTATGCTTGACAAAAGCAGAGAGTAATTATATATCTAGTATGGAAATGGATTTCGAGAGAGTTATAACCTTCGTTAACGAACTTTATGGCTCATACTTTAAACTTAAGGAGATACATTGGAATACTTATAGTAAATCATTACATTTGCTCATAGATGAAATTAATGATGATCTATTAGAGTATGTTGATGATATTACTGAGAATATTATGGGTCTAAATGACAGTCGTTTTGGTTATGGCATTATCAATCCTAATATTCCAAACACTACAGATCTTAAGGAGATCTTAAAGGTTCTTGCCGCTAAGGCAGAGTATTTAAAGTCTGGTATGACTGCTGGAAGATATTCTGGTATAGTCAATATCTTAGATGATTTTGCTCAGACTATGAACCGTTACATCTACCTTAGTTCCGATAGATAATTACTAAAAATAATAGAAATTATTATTTTTTTACAAAAGTCCTTGGATATATGAAAAATTTTTCGTATATTTGAGGACTTTTAGTTTATAAACCTATATGGTGAAATAATAATTTAACTTAATTTAATATGAACGTTAACGAAATTTTAGAGGTATTTAAGGTTAAACCTTATCTTGTACGCATGGGAAAAGGTTCTCTATCGAGACGATTACATGTATCTAAGGAAGATATTGTTGAGGCTAAGAAACTTTATCGTAATAATAACTTAGTACAATCTATTAGAAAGGCTCCTAATATTCTTATCTTAGACATTGAGACTGCACCTATGAAAGGTTATGTATTTAGCCTATGGAAAGACTCTGTAAATTTGGATAAACTTCTTGCAGATTGGTATATTATCTGTTGGTCAGCTAAGTGGTTATTTGGCAGAGAAGTCCTAGGAGATTGTCTTACGAGTGCTGAAGCTAAAGCTCAGGATGATCGTAGAATTGTAATGAGTCTTGTGGAACTCTTAAACAGAGCAGACATTGTTATTACTCATAATGGTAAGAAGTTTGACTTGCTTAAGATTAACGCACGTATGTTGATTCACAGGCTTCCTCCTGTTAAGCCTTATCAGAATATTGATACTTTAGAAGTTGCTAAGAGGCAGTTTGGCTTTACATCGAATAAGTTAGATTACTTAGCTAAGATTCTTGGTGTAGATACTAAGCTTGACACAGACTTTCAGCTGTGGGCAGATTGTGTAGATGGTAAGCCTGAGGCATTAAAGTATATGTTTAAATATAATAATTGGGATGTCGAATGTCTTGAAGCTGTATACCTTAGACTACGACCTTGGATACGGAATCATCCAAATCTTAATCTATACTATGAGTGCGATGAACCTATTTGTCCGAATTGTGGTTCTAAGCACTTGACTCCTGAAGGATTTTATTACACTTCTGTTAATAAATACCAGGTCTTCCGATGTGAGTGTGGTGCTACCTCTCGCATGAGAACTTCAGCTGTTGAACCTGAGGTTAAGGAAGTAATTCTTAATAATAACATGGCTTAATGAATACCTATAGAGAGTGTGTTTACATGATATTTGATGAGCTTAAATTAGATTCTGATGATTCTAGAATTGAAGTAGAACATATCATCTTTTTACTTAATAAATATCGTGCAATATTAGCTAAGCAGAGATACGGTGGTACCAAGAGGGATGTTCCTCTTGAGTACTACCAAATCTGGGAACTGGGTCAGTTAGACCTACCTGCCAACAATACTGATGTTCGTAGAACATTTAGCTTTAAGAAACCAGTTCCACCTATTTTAAATCTACATGGTGTCCTATTAGAGACTTCTATCTCTTACCATACAGCTCCTCTTGAAGAGCATTGTATTATTGATGGCGCCCCTCTAGACCTTTATATACAATCTACATCATTTGTAGAGAATAACATTGATGTTAACTTTATAAATCCTGATAGATTCAAATACCTTGGTTATAACAAATGGTTAACATCGCAGCCGTATGCTACCATTGGTTATGACCATAAGTTGTATATAAGCTCTACTGCTAATTTCCTTAACGGCAAATACTTTAGGATACAGGGAATCTTTGAGAATCCTACTGATTTCCAGGATACCACTGATGGTAAATTAGATATGTATTTCCCTGTAGAGCAAGCATTAGTTCAGCCTATCATAGATCTTATTATCAAAGAACTTGGTAATGTATTATACTTACCTAAAGATGGTGAGAATGATTCTTCGGATGGCTTATCTATACCTATGGGAAGTTATCAACCTCCTAAGGTTCGATCTAAAACAACTGTTGATGAATAATGGAGTACAGTGAATTTCTAAAGCAGGTTAAGAAAGTAAGTAGCTCAAGAACGTTTAAAATTACCAATTCATTTAGTATTAAAGGTGCTTATAAGTGGTATCGTAATCATAGACCTAAGAAGTCTAAATATGTCCTTCAAGAAGGGCAGTTTTACGCGATTATACGCACTATAAATGATATGTTGGCAGATGCCCTTGTTCGTGGAGAAGAAGTGAAATTTCCGGCTCGTATGGGCCTTTTAGAAATTCGTAAGTATCACATTGAACCATATCTTAATGAGAAGGGAGAGCTCATTTACAAAGCTCCTGTAGATTGGGGGGCAACCTTAAAATTCTGGTATGAGAATCCTGAGGCTTATAAGAATAAGATTACAATTAAGGTCGAGAAGCACGACAATTATAAGATTGAGTATAACAAGTCCAAGGCATGCTTTAAGAAGAAGTCTTACTATATGTTTCAACCTAATAGGGCTTTGAGGATAAAAGTTCATCAAGCAGCTAAGGATGGCCAGCTCGATGCATTTGAATATAATTATTGGAAAGATGGCAGCAGAAAGGTACGTTAGCCTAAAGGTCGTTGCAGACCAGTTACATCGAAATCCCTTAATGAATGGGATAGCATTTGAAGCTATCTTAGATTACACTGTAGATTTCCTACAGATAGTAGGTGTTCCTGCGGATTTCATAGATAAGTATTACTCTATAGAGTATAAAGATTACAGAGCTCCTCTTCCTGAAGACTATGTAGAGTGTAATCAATTAATGATTGATAATCGTGTAGCCAGATGGGCTACTGATACATTTCATAATCTTTATAGTGATACTAAGACTACAGGTAATTATTACATTAATGATAAGTTACCCAGGTCTGTAGATTATACCTTTACTATTAATAATAGCTATATATATTTGTCTAAGGAGAAGGGTAAGATTGAGATGTCTTACAAAGCTATTCCTGTAGATGAAGATGGGTATCCAATGATTCCTGATAATCCTGTATTCCAACGAGCTCTTCGTATGTTTATTGAGAAGGAGCATGCTAGAATACTTTATCTAAATGATAAGTTGGATGGTAATAAATTCAGTAAGATTGAGCAAGACTACTGGTGGGCAGTTGGTCAATGGGAGACTGATTCTCGTAAGCTTAATCTATCCAAAGCTGAAGCACTCTTTAACTCCTTTAGAACTCTTATTGTACGAGATACAGAGTTTAACAACCGATTTAGGAATGACGGGGCCAAAGAGAGATTAATACGTCATTAATTATGGAGATTAAAAGAACACAGCTTGTAGTGCGAGGCATGCAGCAAGATCTTAGCATCTCGAAGTTTAACCCTGAGTTCTCCTATGAGAATCGTAATATTAGAATCACTGCTCGTGAGGATAGCTCATTGTTATCTGTAACTAATGAGCGAGGTAATAAGAAGTTTACTAAGTTTAGTAGTAAAGCGGTTGATAGAAGAGACGATGTTATTCTTACAGCATCCTACTTTAAAAATAATAGTAATTTTTCTGAGCTGCACATATCAGCTTCTAAACCTACGGCATCGTTAATTAGGATTAATGTAACACTTCTTCGAAGTGATGGTCAAGAGGTTTTTACAGGAATATGGTTTGAAGAAGGGCAGACTAATAGTGGTATAGAATTTTCTGGTAATCCAGGAGCTACCATTACTAAGTTGAGCATTGGAGATCAGTATAAGAGCGATGAGAAGTATTTCTATTATCTCAAAGATACAGTAAACTCTTCTAATAATGATGTAATTCCAGAATCTCATCCTTATATTGAAGGAACCTTTAATGGAAACTTTAAGGGAACCTGTATAGGTTATGCATCTCTTAATAAATATATTATTCTATTTACTCATGATTCTAATAATGTAGATAGAATTTATAGAGTTAAGGATTTAAGCGAAGTAATGTTAATGTTTGAAGGTGACCTTAACTTTAGCCTTGAGCATCTAATAGATACTATGCCTATCTATGAGTCTGAAAGTACTCAAAAGGTTTATTGGACAGATGGGTATAATCAACCTAGAGTTATTAATTTCATTAAAGATCCTGAGCCTAAGAAGTGGGGGAATACATCTTATTACGACTTTTCTCCTTCTATAGAGCCTTATAATTTTATTGAAGTTTCTAAGAATGATACAGGCGGAGAATTTGCTCCTGGAGTAATACAATATGCTTTTACATACATTACAGATTGGCAGGGTGTTGAAACTAATATTGCTAACACTAGTGGTTTAAATTATATCTCATATCCTACTAGAGGAGCTAAGAAAGATGAGACTTGTTACAATAGTTTCTCAATAAAGCTCTTCGGATTAGACCAGAGATATAAGTATATTAGGGTATATTCTATTCACAGAACTTCTTTAAATGCTACTCCTACTGTAAAAATTATTGGAGAATATAATATTCTTCCTACTACAGGAACTTATATTCCCTACCCTGAGTTAAAGAATGATCTACTTACCAAGGTAAGAACTATTCCAGAGTATGCTAATGCCACCTATGAAGATAGTTATCCAAAACTATCTTCTTCATTTAGTATCTTGGCAGATAATATTGATAATTGGTATCATATTAATATAAGATCTGTAAACAATGGTACTATTACACTACAAGATATATTAGAGCATTTATGGAAGAATTCTTCATACTATGTAGATGTTGTAGATACAGGAGTTGTAGGTACTAATACTGATTCTACAGAACTCTTATATAAGAATAATCCAGAGGCTATTATTTCTACTATGGCTAGTAAAGACTCTGCACTTTTTGTAGGTGGGTATACTATTCCTAGAGATAGTAATGGATTTGATTCAATCAATCTATATCAAGAGTTTCTTTCTGGAACTAATAAAATTTCTTTAGAGTTAGGCAGGAGCAAATTTTTATCTAAGATTACATGTAGATTTATAGCTCAGTATAATGTTGCCTCTGATATCACGATTAGGGTTAACTATAGTGATAACACAACTGATTCTTATTCTATTCCCGAGGGAAATAAACAATCGGCAAGTCGCACTATTGCCTCTACTGTCACAATTATTTCCTATGAGATATCTAAGAGCACAGGATTAAAATATTATACTGATAGTAAATATACATATTATCTAGATAATGAAAATCCCCCTGAATCTTTACTTATAGAAGGTTCTGTAGGATCTTATCGTTGGGATTATAGAGATCCTATAGAGATAGAGGAGGCCTCAGAGGTAGGTACCTATACCTATACTCCTTATACTCTAAGTAAGGGATCTTATTGCAAGCATTTTAAGAGGGGACAACCTTATAGATTTGCTATACAAGGTCAACTTGAGAATGGTCGTTGGGGAGACCCTATAGTTATTAAAAACTTAGAGGATGGTTATTTAGTTCTCCAAGACACTGAGGATACTAATTTAATCTATGAGTTAGATAATGTATGTACAAAGTCATTTGTACTGGATCCTGTAAGAAACGAAGATAACTCTATTTATAACTCCATTAAACCGGATGTTCAGAAGTATCGGTTTCCTTCAATAGATAATCCTTCAGAGTGGCGAAGTACTTCCAATATTAACTATAGTCCTAATAAGAATGCTTTTGTATATATGCCTTCACTGTTAGGGAAACCTGAGGATAATAAGAATAATTTTAAACCTTATACACAGGTTCCTAACTTAGCTAAGTATATATATAATGATAAGGAAGTTCAGGAGTTATCACAGTCTTATTATTACTATAAGGAATGGGATAAAATAAGTGGAAAAATTTCTCAATCTATGTGGAGATCTGATCTTCGCAGACCTTCTGCCCGCGGAGTATTTTTCGGTAACTCACAAGGTTTTGATCCTACAGAAGATCTTAGCTTGCTAGTAGATAATTCCACATTTACTGATCTAACAGATCAAGAGTATCAGACTAATTATACTAATTTATTTTTAAATAAACTAGTAGTTAAACTTTCTAATACTATATGTAAAGATTTTTATAATAGAGGTTATCGTAGGGTACGGCTTCTTTATGTAGAACCTACTAAAGTTAATCGTAAATATCCTGCCCAAGGAATTTTAACCAATACAGTTTTTATTCCTAATTTAAGAGCCACAAACTCTTGTTGGTCCTATACTGATTATTTATCAAGGCCAAGAGAAGTTTACAGAGTTTGGAATGAGAAATCAAAGTTTTTTAAGAACTGGGGTAAAAAATCTGGACAGCGGTGGATAGGAGATAGTAGTGGAATTACAGCCGAAAAGACTAGTAGTGGTGATACTATAGCACACTGGTTAGCATCTCCTTATTTTTACCCAATGATTCATAATTTTACACTACAAGATGGTGCTGAAAATAATGAGTGGCTAGAGAATGCTTTTCTTCTGTGGAATATTCGACCTAACTATGGTCACCTTATGGGTACTATCTATGAACAGCCTAGAAGTAATAACAATACTAAGGAATATGTATGGGGAAATAAAGGAGGAATTGGGAACTTCTTAAATGATACTAAGGATAACGGAGGGACTGACAATGATAATGACATGAATTATTATCCTGATGTGCAGATCTATACACCTAGGGTTATTCCTGAAGCTAACTTTAATAATATACTTTTTGATGATAGTATTCTAGATTTTTGGAGTCCTGATGTAGAGTATCAGGAGGTGGATAAAAACTATTTTGAAAATACTGTTGAAGGCTTTCAAATTAGGGGACTATCCTTAGTAACTAGTACTACTAATAGTAATTATATTATTAAAGATAACAGTAATGTTATAGGCCTTATTGGATATAGTGATGTGTCTAATTATTCTCCAGTACATACTGTAAAATCTTTAAAGGGTAAGGGACTTAGTAACCTTTATTATGATGAGAGTGAAATTGTAGATATAGGCTCTGGAGTTCATAGACTAATAATAGGAACTCCAGGAGTTTGGGCACCTGGGAATTTTCTTAATGATAATATTTCTTGGGCATCTTTAAATGCTTCTGGAAAACCTGACTCTTCACCTGCAAAATTATTTAAGGACAAGATCTTTTCTTTCAAGAAGTATTGCTTAGATACTACTATTTTTAAAGATTTATCATCATTATATTATGATATAAATAAACCGTCTCTCTTTATTAATGGAGATTCTATAAGGTCTATATCTCTATATAAGACAGCTTATTCTGGTGAGGAAGTTACTTATAATCCTGGTATGGATGAGTTACTCCTACAACTTGGTACAGAAACAACTATTAATTCTAACATACCTATAAAGTATAGTGCTAATACTCACCTTACATTCTCACTTCCTCCTAAGAAAGAATTGTTTGTAAGCTTCAATGGAGTTGCTGCTTCTACTAAGGTTGTAGATCCCAAGACCAAAATATTGCCTACTCTTCCAGAGTTTAGTGCTTATGCAAAGTTTCATAACAATAATAAGATCATTGGTAACCATACTAGAGAGCTGTCTTTATTAAATATTAATTGGTGGCCTTCTAAGAACTCAGATCGCCCTGATATTTATAAGAATGAAGCTTATAGTGTCACAGATTCTCGTAAAAGAGGTGAATGGGATGAACCCTGGAAAGTTTCTCTACAAGTAAACAGACCTCTTACTGCTGATATTACTGTGTGGTTTAAGTACAGACTAGGATTCTGGAAAGCTAAAAAAACTTCTAAGACTGGAACTGGTACTATTACTCTTAAGAAAGGTAATTCTAGTGCTATTGTAAAGTTTGCGGAATCATGGTTTAACATGAGAGACTGGTCTACTATAGAAGTATTAGATTATAATATTAGCAACGTAGGGGGTGATTATATTAGATCTACTGACAAGATGTGTGCTACTAGTCCAGATCAATTAGTAGTTCTTGTAAACAAGAGTGTTTATATTAATGCGGAGAAAAGAATTGCTTCTGACCCCTTCTATATTGGAAGTTATGGTCAGTATGCTACAGAAATGATTGATCCTCTAGTAGGAGAAATCTTAGATCCTGTCTATGATAATGTAGCTATTCAGAACCTAATCTTTCAAAGAAATTTACCCTACTTTACTCTAGTAGATTTAGTAAGGTCTGATGCATTCATATATGCAGATTGGACAGATAATAATCTGTATCAGCAGGTATGGACACCTTGTGGTAAGCCTGCAATTCTTCCGGAACCTGATGATAATGATATATGTATTGTAGAGGCTACTGAGGGAGATGTTTTTGTAGGTAGATATGATTGTTTACGAGTTGCCTCACCTTTAGAAGATCCTCAACGATTTAATGATATTATATCCTTCGTATGTGAATCTTATACTAATACCGATGGTAGATCTGATGTCAATCGTTACTTAACAGATACTCGGGCTATGAACTTTGAAAACTTCGGGTTATTAAATGAAGTATATAGTCAATCAGACAATTATTTTACATTTAATAAAGATGATGAGAGGACGTTAGAATCTACTGGTAAATTTCCAAATCAATTTTCCTGGACTCTTACTAAGAATCCTAATAGTCTTGTAGATAATTGGACTAACTTGACCTTTGCCTCTACTTATAATTTAGAGGGAAAATATGGTAAACTTACTAAACTTGTTATGCATAATAACCAGTTATATGCATTCCAAGACAAAGCTATTTCTAATATACTTTATAATACAAGAGTACAAGTTCCTGTCTCCGATGGATTACCTATAGAACTAGCTAATAGTAATAAGGTTAATGGTGTTAGATATATTTCTACAACATCTGGAGCTCAGAATAAGTGGTCTATTGCTACTAATCGTAGTGGCATATATTATATAGATCATGCTAAGAAGAACCTTAACCTAATCTCTGCAGAGGGTATTAAGGAGATTACTAGTTCAGCTGGATTTGCCAAGTGGGCTCTTAATAACCTAGGATATTCTACTGGTGAGCTTAATCTACAAGAGGGTATGTCTAATTGGAAGATTAGCAGGGATAGTATTCATGATGATGTATATGTTCATGATAAGAATGAATGCTTAGTATTCTCCGAGAGATTAGCAGCTTTTACAAGCTTCTTTGACTATAAAAATATCCCCTTCATGTTTAGGCAGGATGGTAAGTTCTTAAGTATATTCTCAGAGAATGATTCTACAGAGCTCTATGAACAAAACGCGGGTAATTATAATCAATTCTATGGAAAGTCTAAGGTTACTTCTTATATAGATTATATAGTAAATCCTGAGATGTCTAGGGATAAAGTATTCAACAATATTGAGTTTAGAGCAGACGCTTTCAGACTTGAGAATGGTGAATATACTAAGTATAATCCTAATAGAACTTTAGATCATATTCATGTTAGAAATGAATTTCAGGATACAGGAGATGTAGCTTTACTACAGTATAAGAATCTTCAGAAGAAGTTCCGAATGTGGAGAGCTTATATACCTAGGGATACTAAAGAGATTGAGAATTATAAACTCAATAGAATTCGTAATCCGTGGATAAAGATGAAGTTATCTTATACTCCTACTGAGGAAGAGGATAATAAGTTAGTACTACATGATTTAATTGTTAATTATACAGTATAATGGCTGAAACTAAAAAAGCTGATAAATTTCAGAAGGGTGTTGGTATAGCCTCGGGAGCCATCGGGGCTACTACCTCTCTTCTAGGTAACTTAGGAGGGGGGGATGAGATAGAAGCTCAGGCGGATGCTCAAGTAGATCAGACCAAAACTCAGATGTCTAAGAGCGCCCTCTCTGGATGGATTGCTGACTGGCAACCCCAATCTGATGAAAGCATGGGCTTAGCAGGATTCTCAGGAGCTCTATCAGGAGCATCAGCCGGATCAGCGGCAGGTCCTTGGGGAGCATTAGCTGGAGGAATTGCTGGTCTAGCAGGAGGACTCTTTGGAGCCTCAAATCGCAATAGGCAGCGTGAGGAAGCTAACCGGAGAGTTTCTCAAGCTATGATGGCTCAAAATACTCTCCTTAGTCAGAAGGAGGCTCAGGATGCTCTTGCTAACATAGTAGCCTTTGGTGGATGGGTAGGTACTCATGGAGGTGACTATCCTACTGGGTTTAGTGAGTTTAACGAAGGAGGTTCCCACGAAACTAATGCTAATGGCGGTATTCTACAGGGAATAGATCCCAATGGTAATCCTAATCTTGTTGAGGAAGGTGAAACTAAGTGGGATAATTATATATTCTCTAAGAGATTAAAAGTACCTAAAGGTTTTGGTAAAGCTTATGACCTTGGAAGGGTAGATAAGAAATCTTATGCTGATGCATCTAAGAAACTCTCTAAGGAGAGCGAGGAAAGACCTTTTGATCCTATAAGTACGAGAGGTAGAGATGCTATGCTAGGAAGGCTTCAGCAAGCTCAAGAAGCTCAGAAGTATATAGATAAAGCTGATGAAGCTATGAATGAAATATTTGATATAAATGAACTTGGTGACATTCTCTATGCCGAAGGTGGTGGTATACATATTAAGCCTTCAAAGCGTGGTACGTTTACTGCAGCTGCTAAGAAACATGGTAAAGGGGTTCAAGAATTTGCTCGTCAAGTCTTAGCTAATAAAGAGAATTATTCGTCTGCTATGGTTAAGAAGGCAAACTTTGCTCGCAATGCTTCTAAGTGGCATGATGGTGGTGGATGGTTACAGAGTGCAGGACTCTTTGCTCCCGCTCTCGCGAATGTAGGTAATCTTGTCTCAGATATTGTAAGTAAACCTGAGCAAGCTTCTTTAGGAAGAATGGATTTAAGTCCTTATATTACACGTCGACGCCTACCTTATGAACCTATAGATCGAGAGTACATGGCTAATAAGTATAGAGCTCAGGCTGGTGCTACTGCAAGGGGTATTGTTGACAGTTCTGCTGGGAACCCTGCATCTGCAAGAGCAGCACTCGTAGCTCATAATTATAATGCCTTAAATGCTTTAGGAGACATGTATATTAAGTCAGATGAAGTTAATCGTCAGCGCAAGAAAGAGTCTATCATGTTTGATGCAGAGCAAGATCGTCAGTTGGCAGCTTTATCTGGACAACAACAGCAGTTTAACCTTGGTCAGGAACTTAGAGAGTATGATATTAATGCTCGTAATAGAGCTGCTCGTAGAAATGGTATTCGTACAGGTGTCAATACTGTAGCTGGTAATATTGGAGAAACTTCTAGGTATCTTCAGAATTTGGAGACTATCCAGAATATGTTCCCCCTCTACGGAACTCCTACAGGAAGATTTACTGGAGGTGTTGATGCTCCTACACCTACTAGAACTACTATAGATCCTAAAACTACCTGGGATTTTCTTGACACTCCCTCAAATTATGGAGCTAAGGGAGGATTCCTCTTCGACCCTGAGGTTGAGAAATTTCTGAAGAGTATTAAGAAAGGAGGTAAGTAGATGGCAATTTCAATGTATGACCGTCTAGAGTATGGTGATTTCAAACTTCCATCTCTACAAGAAATGATGATTGCTCCTCAATATCTTACTCAAGAGCATGAGAAGATGGAGGATGCCTTTATGCAAAATCAAGCTCTTGCTGCTGATGCTGCTACAAGATTTCAACCTGGAGTTGATGATGCAGCTATTCAAGCCAATCAACAGTTTCAGTCCTCTGTAGAAGCTGATATAAATGATCTTTCCAAGAATGGGTTAACTCCTGGAATTAGACGTAGATTACTTCAGCGTAAGACTGACTTTACTAATAACATTCTTCCTTTAAATAAGGCAGCTGTTGATAGGGAACAGTGGGCTAAGGTAGCTAGAGAAGCTCAGCTTAAGGATCCGTCATTAATAGTTCGAGATCCTATGAAAGTTGGTCTCGATAAATGGATTTCTGATCCTACATCTAGAGAGCTTAGACCTGTTAGTGGTCAGGAGATTTATGAGAGAACTCGTCAGGAAATGATTCCTATTAGTAAGTATATTTCTCAGAATCTTCCTCAGCTTACTAAGACTGGCTTACCTTATAAGTATTGGGCTATGACCCAAGCTGGTGCTACCCCTAAAGATATTGCATTAGCTTTAAATAAAGAGCAGGGTATAGACCTTGCTAAAGCAGCTCCCCTCGCCCAACTTATTAGAGATGCTGCTAATAAGGTTATTACCTCTACGGGAGTATATGACTATTATGGAGCTAGTTCTAATGAGGCTCAAAGAGCTTGGGAATATGCAGCGAGTGCTTTTAATACAGCCTTAGGAGCTGCTAAAGTTGATGGAATCTCTGATGACTTCAGCATGCGTATGGCTCTTGAACAAGCTAAGGAACGTGCTTTAGCTAGGAGAGCTGCTGGTAAAAGCAAGAATACTAATCTTTCAGGACTATATTTCGCAGATAAATATGGGGCTGCTATAGATGTTCCTCAGATTAAAGAACTTCAGGATTTGAGAGAAGCTATTGCCAATCCTTCTAGCTCAGGATTCTTTAATAGAATAGGTAATCTTTATTCACCTACAGTAGGAGCAGGAGCAGCAAGCTCTTATCAAGGTTCTAACTTATCCTCACCTGTAGTTATGGATAAGACTCTTAAGAAATTTGGCATTGATCCTGCTAAATATACTACTAAGGAAGCACAGCTCAAGGCTATTGATAATGAGATTGATAAGTTAGGTAAGAAATATGGATATACTACTTATGATGATCCTGACTTAAAGAAGGGCTTTATTAATAGAGTAATACCTGCTATAACTACGGGATCTTTACAAGTGTTTGGATCTTTAGAAAACGCTCTTGAAGGTACTAATGCTCTTCAAGATAGTAAGTGGTTTGGGAAAGATGCAGGAGATCTTATTACTAAACTTAATAATAAAGATTCTAATTCTTTCTCTATAGAACCACTTGATAATTTTGGTGTAGTTCGTATACGTGATGGTAAAGATACTTTCTTTATAAGACCTGAAGATATAGATCAAAGTGAGATTGGTTATTATAATGCTTTAAGAAAGGTTAGAGCTATGAGTGATGAGGAATATAATACAGTATATAATCAGACTTATAATGATATATTAGAAGCAGAATCTAGAGGTGATGTGCAGTCTTATATGCAGTACATAAACTACTTAGAATTCTTATCAGAACTTAGAGATTCAACAATTCCTAGTCGAACAAAAACCGCTGCTATAACTACTGGAGAAAATAAAGCAATTCAATTTGAGTTTAAATAATTATGGATGAGAATTTAAAGAAACTTAATGATGCACTATTCCAGATAAGTCAGGAGAAAGCTCAGTTCGATAATATCCAAGGACTACCGGGGGTTAATAGATTAGCCCCCAAGTCCTATGGGATGAATGAGTTTCTCACTGAACAGGCTCAGCATGATGTAGACTTCTCTCGATCAATATTTGGGGATGAGTCTAATATTGGTCAAGAATATTTACAAGCTGCTAATGGTAATCCCTCTTCGTATGATGAGGGTATTACTGAGCTTAATCAAATGCGAGATCTTAATGCCTTTAGAGCTAATGAACAGTCTGGATTTTTAAAAGCTACCAATGCTATAGTTAGTGGTGCTATTAGTGGTCTTGCTACAGCTCTTGAGGACATTGGTTATATCCTTGACCTTGAGGGTCATTACAATACCTGGAATAAGCTTGATAATGACCGTGATAATTGGTTGTCTAAAGCTATGAGACAATTTAAAGAAGGTCTTAATGAAGCTATGCCTATATATGAGACTGAGAGTGATAGTGCTTTAGGCCAGTTCTTTAAGTTCAGTACTCTAAAGGGCATGATTGACTCTGTAGTAGGCTTTGCTATTCCAGGAGGTCTTGTATCTAAAGGTATTGGGGCGGCTGTTAAACTTAGTAGAGCAGGATCTTTAGCTGCTAGAGGACTTGCTAAGATGAATGCTTCTGCAGGTACCAAGGTACTTGCAAATTCCCTTGGGGAAATAGCTAAAGATGTTGCTGCTGGTACTATTACTAACTATGCTGAAGGCCAGATGATGGCTATTGAGTTAGGAGAAAATGCTAAGCAGCATTATATTGAATCTAAGGCTCAAGAATACTATGAGCAATTTAAAGATGCTCCTATTCCTCTCAGTATTGAGAATGCTCGTAAGCTTGCTGAAGATGAGTTTAATAATGATTCCAAAGTACAAGCAGAGATTGGTGAAGCACAGAAAGAATTTGTTCATGACAATAGAATCTTCATGGTCACTGATGCCTTAGGACTTCATGGTCTTGTTAAAAGTAAAGGAGCTTTTAGACAAGCATTACTTTCCAATCCTAAGGAAAAGCTTAGAGCTATTAAAAATCTTGGTAAGCTTTCTGCAGATAACATGCTTATTCAAGGAGTTAAAGAAGGTGCTGAAGAAATTGGCCAGAATATTCTTCAAATGGAGGGAGAGTATCAAGTTCGTAAAGCTACAGATACTTTAACTAAAGAAGATGAAGAGCTTGGTGATACTTTCTTTGACAGGGCATTAGCCTTTGGTACTTCTAAGCAAGCTATTGTTGAGGGCTTAATGGGTGCTGTAACTGGTCCTGGTCAACGTGCTGTATCAAGAGTTGTTGCCAACATAACCTCAGGAGATCCTTTTGGTAAACTTCGTAAGGAGCAAGAATTCCAAGCTTATACTAGGCAGCAAGACTTTGTAAAGACTCTCAATAATCGTCTTACAAATATTGTCCAAGCTGAGGCATTGAAAGCTGAAGCTATTTCTAGAGGTGATGAAGTTACTGCAGATGCTATTTGGAATAAGGAAGCTACTAATCTTATTAGTGAGTCTATTGAAAATGGTACCATTCAGGCTCTAGAGAGATCTACAGAAGATATTATATCTGATCCTAATCGTACTGCTGAGGAACGAGAGCAAGCTCAGAAGTTTAAGAAGTATATTAGTCAGGCTGAGAATGAATATATAATAGCTTCTCATAATCCTAACAGTCATGAGATCTATGATAACCGCACAAGACATAATGTTCTTCAGATGTGGAGTAAAGATCTGCACAAAGATATTCAGTCTAAACTCACAGATCTTAATGATGCTCTTAGTGCTAAATCTCCTGCCTATAATGTAAGCCTAGATAAGAATTTTAACTTCTCTGAACCTAATGCTAAGACTTTAGCTCAAGCTGAGGCTCCTGAAGCTTATAAGGCTTTAGACGATCGTATTAAGCAATATAGAGAAGTTAAGAAATCTCTTGATGAGTCCGATAAGGAATATAAGGAGATTACTAAGAAAGATTATCAGGAGAAGTGGTTAGAGAATGAAGTTGATAGACTTCAAAAGATTGCCAAAGAAGCAGAGCGTCAGGCTGTAGAATCTAAGGTAGATAAGCCTCTAATGATGTATAATGAGAATAACCAACCTGTCTTTACTAGTAGAGCTAAAGTAGTTAAGGACGGAGATGATTATTTCCTTCGTGGTTATGATGATGAAACTAACACTTATAGTATTCCTCTTCTCAAGGAAGACAATACAGAGCGTCCTGTAAATTCTGCAGATTTAGAAGCTTATAGAGAGGAAGAGCCTACTACTCCTGAGGCTACTCCTACTGATGAACCTCCTGCCCCTGAAGTCAAATTTTTTACTCCAGCTGAACGTACAGCATTACGTAAAGAAGTTGATACTATTAAGAACTTAGATGATCTTGCCATCTGGAGAGAGAGATATAATAACAATTCTACTTTGAGTGATGAAGCTATTGAAGAAATTGAAGAGCTTTATAGCAGAGCTCAAGATAGAATTATTAAGGCTGAGGGTGAGAAGATTGATGATATTACTCCAGAGAATGTTGATGGTCAGGAAGTAGAATTCGTTCGTTCTGAAAGTCTTGATACTCCTGAAGCTAAGGATGCTCTGTGGGACCCTCCCAAGAGATCTGCAGAGAATTACTGGAGAGGTTCTAAAGGATCTGATATTGCTAGTCGTGAGAGTGGCAATGAGGACCAGATACGATGGTTTGACTTCTTAGATAAACATGATGCCTCTCAGTATAGAGGTATCATTGTACCTTTCAAATACGAGGGTAAGACTGCTGGTAGACTAATATTAACTGATCAGGCTGGTAACTTTATAGATGCCAATGGTCAATCTATAGGTAAAGAATTTGATCCTAAGAAAGCCGTTTATACTACTGTTGCTGATCCTACTTCAGATGCAGACGGTAAGTATTATGGTACTCAGAAAGACTTTGATTTCTATAAAGATATTTATCTTAGAGATGTCTGGAGCCATATTGAGAATGGTGTAAGTGTGCCTGTAGTTATTCAGGGTACAAGTGCTGGTATTATTGATGATAATTATCGAGATGATGTTATTAAGAAGCCCGCACAACTGAGACCTCTTGAAGAAAGTCTTCCTGCTAATATGGAGATAAATACTTTAACAGTATATATTTCTAGTACAGGTCGAATTGTTACTGAGAATGGACAGACCTTTACAGTACCTTCAGGTACTATGGCTATCCATGATTCTACTAATAATAACTTCTATAGAGCTAACTCTGTACCTATCCAGGGGGAGACGAAGCAATTCTTACTAGACCTATTTAGACATTACATAGCTAAATCTATTAAGGGCAAGTCCTATGTAAGTAATGATAAGTATACCTATAGAAATGGTAAGGAATACATTCATTATAGTTTTATAGGTATTCTTAGGGATTTACTTAGATATAATAGTTCTGGTGACCCCGCTCGTACTTTATATAATATAAAGGATAAGGATGGCAAGGAGACTGTTAGATGGAATATTGGAGATAAAGAAATTGATGCGGCGGTTAAAGATGCTCAAGGTAATTATGTTATTAATGAAGAATTTATTACTACTGTAGATAATTTTTTAAGCAAATCTTTCTACAACCCTCGTTATTCCAAGATAGATCCTCAGAGTACTGAACCTTATTATTTCCCTCATAAGATTAATAAAGATGGTACTCTTAATGTCAAGAAATATCCTAACTATCATGCCTTTGTTAGAGAGCGCTTAGTAGACTTTGTAGTAACTCCTAATAGTCCATATGCTCATGCAGAGAGATATGTTATTTATGATCCTCTAAATGTTAATGAAGCACAACCCTTTGAAGATTCGAAGAGTGAGGAAAATAAGACTTTAACAGGTGTTGCAAAAACAATTATGAGGGGTACTCCAGTAAAAATGCTTCTTACTTTTACTAATCCTAATAATGGTAATTTAAATGAGGTAGAATTTGAAGCGTCATTTAATGGAGAAACTTTTGCCAGCTCTAATCAAAAAAATTCCTTTAGTATAGTAGCTGCAGATCAAATGTATCAGCAGTCTATAAAGGCTAATACTTCTTTTGAAGATGTTACTAAAGCTACTCAAGCTTATGTAGCTAGTCTAATGGGTATTAAAGATGGGACTAAGTTTAATATGAAGCTTACTGTAGCTGAAGAACCTCAGTCTGCATCATTAGATACTTCTATACAAGTTCCTTCTTCAACAAATCCTATAATTGCCAATATAGAGAAGCGTATTGCCGAGACTACTGATCCTACTATTAAAGCTCAGCTTCAGAAAGCCCTAGAGATGGCTAAGACTGTGAATATTGACAGCAATCTTGAAGGCACCCACGTTCTCACAGATTCCAAATTCCGTAGGACTTATGAGAAAATGAATGATTCTGCTGCTGAGGAATTGGAGAAAGCTGGTGAATGGTTTAAGAAGAAGTTCCCTGGTATTGACTATAAGATTATTAAGTCTGCTATTATTAATAATGTAGCTGGTAAATTTGAGGATAGTGTAGTTACGGTATATCAAGGTACTGGTACGAGGACTGTCTATCATGAATCTTTTCACGTAATATTAGACTGTTTACTAACAGAAGATGAGCGTACGAGGTTAATTGATGAGGCTCTTAAGAATGAAGATTATAAGGAAGATTTTGAATCCTTAAAACCTTTATATCCTACCTTATCTCAGAGAGAATTAGCAGAAGAAGTTTTAGCAGAAGTCTTCGCAGATTATATGGTTACTGAAGATGAAAGTAACTCTTTTATTAAGAGAGTTTTCAATAAGATTAAACAATGGTTAACTAATCTTTATAATCTTATTCGTCGTAATGGTAAACCTAATAGAGAGTGGACTCAAAGTATAGAGTCTATTGTTGAAAGAGTTCGTAATAAAGATTTTCTTAGTAACGATTACTTAACTCTAAAAGCCCGTTCTATTCACTCTAAAGTTATTCCAGGAGTTGATGCTATTACTACTGCTGAAGCTGTAAATAGTTTACACTATTGGTTCTTACAATACTTTAAAGGTACTGGTAATCTTATAGAGATTCTTCAGTCTGAGAATGGTGAGTTAGTAGCTGCTGCTTATAATTTTGCTCATAAAGAATTTATGGGCAGATATAATGAGCTAATGGCTTCTGTAGCTTTTGCAGATCCTAACTCTCTTCAGAAGTTACTTACTGATATTGACAAGATGGGTAAAGTTCTTAACACCTGGGATGCTCCTAATGGTATTAAGACTATTCATCAGCAAGAGCGTTTAGCACAGTATAAGTTAGAGCTAAATACTTCAGAAGATTATCAGGAAGCTGCTGCTGATATTTCAGGTGGTGAAAATAATCAGGGACGAGACTCTGCAGCTTTATTTGCAGAATCTATCACTGTAAGTAGCAAGATGAATTCTAACAAGATTGTCAAATTACTTCTAAGTACCTTACCTAAAAAATACTATGACTTTAAGACTCGTACAGCTACTCCTTATAAGAATAGCTTAGGCATGCCTGAGATGGAGCCTTTTGGTAAAGTATTTAATATTCTTGCCAATAAGTTAGCTAATCTGCCTACAAGTATTTCTACTAAGGAATTACAGCAGAGATTATCTCAGGTTGCTGAGGAATATCCAGCTATATATCCTCTTATTAGAGACGATAAAGTTTCTATTAGAAATGCTGAAGGTGGTATTGAAACTAAGATTATTCCTTCATGGTTAAAGCTTGATAAGGTTGATTCTTGGACTGCTTCGGATATGCTTCAGGTAGTACAGTTCATGCAGGCCTTTAATAATAATAAGAATAATTATCTTATTGGTGTTACCAAAGCTAATGGACAGTATACTTCTTTTAATGCTTCTACTATAGGTCATAGAGCACGTATTGCAGGTTCATGGCGAGCACAGTTGTCTAAGTGGTTACTCGAAGGAAAGTCTGATATTGTTAAGTTCTATACTCGTAATAAATATAAAGTATGGGAGTATAATAATGATACTATTAAGAAAGCATTCCCGAGAGTTCCTACTGCAGATAATGCTGAAGATTTCTTAAGAATCTTAGGTATTACTTACGATATTAATAATCCTGAAACTCTTCGGAGAGCTCTTCATACTAAGAAGTTCTTAGATAAGATTGGGCAGGTATATTCTCAGATTACTAAAGGAGCTATTAAAACTCCTATTGTTAATGAGAATCGTGATGGTGAGAATGAGAATCTCGATGTATTCTTAGATATCCAATCTGACTTAGGTATTGAAACTCTTGAGAATTCTCATATATCTCTTGGTGATGAAAGAATCTATGATCTTCAAAAGCCTGGATTTGCTAACCAGACTATTAATAAGATTAATAGAGTTATTGAAAATCCTGAGAGGCTTTACTCTGAGATGCCTCACCTTGATCCTACGGAGAATGTATATGTCACTCATTCATTGCTCCTTAATAAAGCACTTGTAGATAGACAAACTCCTAAGTTGTCTATTCTTATTCATGAAGGTAACATTGAGAGCTCTAACAATAATGGTACTGATTATAAGGATATGAAACTTATAGATAAGTTATCTACAGTACTTAATATGACTATGCAAGGCAAGGATAATATTATGCGTCCTGCTGATAATGGCCAAGAGCGATTCTTAGATCATGGTGATACCTGGATTAATGCTAATACTACTCGTGGTGAAGTTATAGACATCTTTAGAGGTTATCTATGGGACGAAATAGCTAGATCTCATATTAAGGACAGAGCCTTTACTAACTTTAATAAGAATTATGTTAAGGGTACAGTTATTGAAAGTCTTTTAACTCCTAAAGAAGTTAAAGAGTTCTTAGTAGATACGGCAGAATCTCCTAATGAATTTGCTGATAGAATACTTAATACTATAGGTAGAGATGTTCTTACTACTAGAATTGAACAAATGATTAGTACTTGGACTAATAATGCTTATGGTAAACTCTTAGATTTAGGAGGTCTTAAAGAACTTGCTGGTGATAAAGTCCTTAACATGTCTCTTAAGCTTAGCACTAATCCTACGACTAATCAGTATCCCAGATCTGAGGTGATAAATTGGATTAGGCATGCTGTAGTTAATTATGCTATTGGTAACATTGAGCAGAGTAAAGTATTGTATGGAGATAACATCTTCTACAAGTCTTTAGGAGATGAGTTTAAGCGTCATAATGGAGCTATGGGTTCTAAGAAGACTTGCCTAACATCTGACGGTATCAACGTTACTATCGCTAAGAACTTTAAACGTATGGATGGTGCTGAAGGACTTACTGATAAGTATGGCAGGCCTATTCTTAAAACAGCAGTATTCTCTGATGTTCCTAGTTATTCTAAGCAACTCTATCAGATTGCTGAGATTGTAGATGCTGAGAATAATAGATATAAGATGCTTCGCAACGATGTCCTTGAAGCGTATGAAAAATCTGACAAGGCTAAATCTTTTGAGGATATGATGACTGAAGCACTTATTAAGAATGCTGATAAACTTGGTCTTAATAGTGCTCCATATGCAGATATGACAGAGGGTGATGGCTTTGGTATGATCTCCCTTGATGCTTATAGAGAATTTAAAGTTCGTGTAGGCGATTGGAATGTAGATTCTGAGAAGCTTTACCAATGGGAGGTTCAAGAGAGAGCGGGTGTTCCTAAGGAAGAGAGAGTCTTTGTAGACTTTGATGGTAAGAAATCTCCTCTCAAATATGGTAGCTGGGGACAGCAGGTATTTAACTCTTTGAAACCTCAGCACTTTGGACCTTTAGCAAATGTTCAAGGTTTTAAGCCATCTTTCTACAAGCTGTCGTTAATGCCTCTTATCCCATCTGTTCTAAAAGCTTTAGGAGATACTAATCTTTCGAAACTTCATGAGATGATGATTAAGAATCAAGTTGGTGTTGCGGTGCACTATTCAGCTAATAAAGGCGTTACTACTAAGACTAATTCTGTAACAAATGAGCAAGGTGTACTTGTTACAAATACTGAGCATCCCTTCAATGATTTCTACGATAAAGAAGGTAACTTCTTAGTTAGTGATGATGGTACTTATCAAGGACCTTTAGACTTACTTACTCAAGATACATATTGGGAATACTGGGGAATTCAGGTAGATACTGGGGAACATAAGCACCATGATGTAGTTACTGGTACCCAGATGATGGTACAGATCCTTAATGGGCTCTTTGATGCTGGTGAGATTAGTGAACATTTTGGTGAGAATGCTCCTAAAGTTAAAGCTCTAACTGATGAATATATTGATTTAAATAATCAACGTATCAGACTTGGCAGGGATCAGCTTATTAAAGAGCTTGGACTTGTAGCTACTCAGAAAGGATGGAAGATCTCTGAGGAAGGTATTGTAAGTTTAGTAAATTCCTTACGGAGAGAGGCGATTGAGAGAGGCTTAGCAGATAATTATATTACTGCGATAGAACTTCTTAACGACCTTGATGATGGAACTACTAATATAGATATTCTACCTACTCGTGAAAAGATAGAGAGTATCCTTATGAGTAGAGCTGCTAGTATGACTACTTCTCAGAAGCGTCATGGTACTGCAGCTTTTCAGGTACCCTCAACTATGTGGGAGACTAAAGCTAGTCGTACTTATAATGAGGGTAAATATAAATCTTCAGATCTAGACTTTGTTGTAAAATATGTTGATGGTAAGCCAAAGATTACTTCAATGGAAGTATATCTCCCCTCACCGTTTAAGGGTATTACAAGCATTGGTAAAGTTCCGAAAGAACTTCTCGAACTTATAGGCTTCCGTATCCCTACCCAGGGATTAAGCTCTATTGAGACTATAGTAGTTAAGGGTTTCTTACCTGAAGCAGCTGGAGATATTATAGTCTTACCAACAGAGATTGTTGCTAAGGCTGGCTCGGATTAATATCATGGTTCGAGTAAAATTCCGTTAATTGCGGGGACCCCCTTAGAGTCTTAGATACCACTCTAACATAGTAATATAGTTAGATACTATAATGTAATGGTTATAGAATGGTAAAAAGTCTAAGAATTGGGCAATCCGCAGCCAAGATACTTAGTAATAAGTATAAGGTTCAACGACTAAAACATGGAGTCCCACCAGGTTATGCTGAGGACGGTAAAGTTTCAAGAATGCGGAACACTACAGTTAGTAGTGAAGATATAGTCTAAACTTATATGAAAGTATAAGAGATTATTGTATGATATTGATAAAATGTACTTATATGTACCTAATTATTATAAGGTTAAGGGACGGCTTAAGTACATAGATTATCCTCATTGGGAAGAGCAGTATGAGGAACTAGTTAACTCTTTTAAGGATGAGAAGAAAGAGGGTATCCTTGAAGCTCTAAGTGGATTCTTTGGTAACAGTGAATTACTACAAGAGCTTGCAGATACTGAGCAGACTCCTAAGGTATCTAAAGAAGAGTTTCACAAGAAAGCTATTGAGAATCGTATTACTCAGATTCAAAAAGAGCTTGCTCATATTGCAGAGAATGCTTCTAACTTTATTGCTCCTATTCAGACGAATATTCTTGAAGCTTCTGCTAAGAGAGCTATGAAGGCTGTCTTTGGTGACACTTATGAGATGGAGGCAGAGTATTATAAGTCTAAAGCAGCTCTTCCTAGTCTGCTAGATTCTACATATGTTCTACAGGTTGCTGAGAATTATATGGCTGGTAAGAAAGAGGTAGGTATTGCTGCTAATGCTGGTAAATTCTACGTCTTTGCATCCATGTATAATTTAGGTATTCCTGCAGAAGCTGTTCAAATTAACTTTGAGCATAATGAGGAAAATGGTATAGTTCAGCTTGGTAGGAAGTATACTGCTGGTAATAAGAAGATTCCTATCTCAGAGTTACTCAACCAGTGGATTAGTGCTGCTGTGGATGCTGCAAAATCTCCCTTTGGAGTTAACCTTGGAGCTACTCCTGCAACTTTAGGAACTCTTACTATGCTTACTATGGCAGGTGTTCATCCTGATACGTTAGCTTTATTTATGAATCAGCCTATCATTCGTGAATATCTTAAGTTACAACAGCAGTATGAGTCTCAGATAGCCCAGGAGAACTATGTATCTCCTAAATCTCCTAGAGTTAAGGCTGGTACTGCTATGGCTAGATATAACAAGAATGAGATTCGGGCTTATCTATCTGAGAAGTATCCTCCTATTGATGCTGGAGCACCTACAAAAGTATTTACTACTGAAGAACTTGAAAGTTATATTGTTAATCAAAATCTTGCTTATCAGAGTCAAATTCTAGATGATTTTATTAGATATGTAGAATGGGGACGTAAGGTTGCAGATGCAATGCAAGGTACAACCTATGATACTAAGGATGGTGGTAAAAACCTTTCTGAACTTCTAATAAAGTTATATAAGAGTCTTACTGCTGGTAAGAATGTTGTTAATTATGATAAGCTTGTAGACGAAGGTTATATTGCAGGTTATAAGAATACTGTAGCTGAGTATAAATCATTCTTTGAACCTCTATTCCTACTGCTTAGAGATAAGCAATTTACGGATGGAGATACAGGATTATTTGATGAAGCGATTGCAAGATATGTTGGTTCAGCAACTCCTGAATTTAGAGCTATTACTAGTCTAAATAAATTCAAGAATGACTTCTTAACAGTTATTATTCTTAATACTCCTGATGCTACTGGTACTACCTTAATTTCCGAAAGGAAGAGATTAATGGTTGGCGATAATAGTGTTCCTATGAAGCTAGCCAGACTACGGTCCGAGCCTGCTTATAAGGATAATCCACTATTCCAATCTTTAGTACCGATCTTGGATACAGTAAGGGATGATATTCATAATATTAAACCTTATATTGATAAAGATCCTTTAGCATCTAATGCAGTAACTTATGCATGGGAGCAGTTGTACTTACAAGATAGAGAGTTTGCTATAGATCTTATGAAGTTCTGCCTACTACAGTCAGGACTTCAGATGTCACCTCTTAATTATATAGATATTATTCCTGCACAGATGTACAAGGATTATATTGAACCTATGCTTAATTCTTATCAAGAATCTGGCTATTGCAAGTTAAGAGAAGCATTTATCTATGCATGGCAGTTATCTAACTATAATGATGATAATATCCTACCCTTCAATATGCGAATGGCCACTCAATTTCCTCTTGGAAAAAGATATGCTACGGATGCCGAAGGTAATAAAACTAAGAAGGTTTATCCTGTAGTAAGATACTTTAATGCTAAGAACCAATCTGTAGAAAGTACTAAGTTGAACTTCCCCTTAGATTCTCAGTCTATAGGTAAAAATCACCAACGTCAGATTTATAATTTTAGTGATGACAGTCCATTAATGAAACTTATTAATGAGGCTATCAAGATTAGGGAAGCTAACCTTAATGAATCTTCAGAGTTCTACGAAGCTGAGCAAACTCTTCGTCGTCCTTATACCTTTGAGGAAGTTGAGGACTTCAGAGAAGAACAGCTTAGGTATGAGATAGAAAATGCTACAGATGAAGATCTATATGAAGCTGAGCAAACTTCTTCTAATAGCTCGGAAAAAATTAAGAGAGCTTACTCTGTAGCTAAATATACTGGAGATATTACTCCAGGTGCTAATACTATATTTGTATTTGGCAGTAATCCTGAAGGCAAACATGGTGCTAGAGCTGCTAAAGTTGCAAGGAAGTTATTTGGTGCTATCTATGGTCAAGGAGAGGGATTGCAAGGTAATGCCTATGCTTTACCTACTAAAGACCTTAGAGTAAAAAGAAATAACAGTCTTAGAAGTATACCTCCTGAACAGATTATTGAGAACATTAAGAAACTTTATGAAACTGCAAGGCAAAATCCTGATAAACAATTTAAGGTAGCTTACAGAAACACCGATGAACCATCTCTTAGTGGTTATACAGGATTAGAAATGATAGATATGTTTCTAAAAGCTGGTTCCATTCCTACTAATATGGTATTTAGCGAGGAATGGGTAAATACTGGGAAGTTCAATCTATCAAAAGAAGGTGCTGACTTTGTTCAGTCAGGAGAAGAACGTAAAAATTTGTGTAAATAATTATGGCTAATGTATGTCCTAATACAAGCTCTCAGGCTTGGAAGGATTTAGTCAACAGGTTTGGTGAAGACATTGCTTGGGCATTGTATGTAAAGAGTGGGGATAATATCCCTACTCTTCGCCAAGCTCTGGAGACTGTTAAATCTCTTCGTATAACTTATGAACCTATTTCTGCTACAGAAAAGATGGCTCTTGGTGTTGTAGATAGTAAAGGACGACCTGTTGTATATACTAATAGTAAAGCACAGTATGAAGCAGCAATTAATAAAGCTGCTCAAATTAATGCTAACTATGGAGCTTATAGAGCTAAAGTTGTTAAATCTGCAAGCTCTCCTATGGGTAAAGAGTATTCTGAGGTATATGTAGAGAGATATGTCCTTCCTGAGGATTCTAAGCCTGATTTAAAGGTTTATGATGTCAAACCTGAGGAGATGTACCAACTTTCAAGAGAGTCGTCCAAATCGCCTATAAAGGGCCTTGACGGGCTTTTGAAGGATTTGGCTGGTAGAATAGGCTTCCAAGTTAAGACTTGGGGAGATATTACTGATAAAGATGGTAATCCTATATCTGCTATAGCTCAGGTTGATATGGTAAGGAAAATTATTACCGTAGCTTTAGATAAGGCAGATGCTACTACTCTCAGTGAAGAGTGTGCTCATATCATGGTGAGGATGCTTGGTAAAGATAATCCTCTTTATCAAAGATTGTTAAGAGTTGCCAGAGATAGTTCTACTTATGAGAGAGTTAAGCAAGAATATGCTGAAGTATATCAGGGTGATGAAGTAAGGATGGCAGAAGAGGCTGCTGGTAAACTTATTGCTCAAGAAGTTGTACGTTTATATGAAGCTAATTCCAACCAATATGTTCCTGAATCTACTGGGATAGTATCTGCTATTAAGAAGCTATTTAACTTAATAAAGTCTTATTTTAAGCGTAGGGCAGAAGTTGCTAATATAACTGTAGAAGGAATGAATGCAGATATGCAACCTTTTACAGAAGTTGCTCAGATGATGCTTCGTAAGCAGGTTACTGGTTTAGATAATCTTGAGGCAGATATTAAGAATGGTGATTATTATTATGAGTTAACTCAGGATATGATTGCTACTCAACTTGATGCTGAGAATTATCTTAAAAATCTTACAGTTCATTATGATGTAGCACAAGGGGCTTATATTAAAGCTGATGGTACTCCTGTAAGTAGGCGAGTTTCTGATATTGTATCACGTGGCATGAGACGAAGATTCAAAGTCACTTCTGAGAATGAGAGTGGTGATAATGATCGTAAGGCTGAACTTTGTACTATTAAAGGTACTACAGTTCACGCTTTCTTAGAGGCTTTAATGAGTGATCGTATTGAGGGAAGGAACTCTACTAAAGAAGCTATTGTCCAAAGGGTTGTTGAGAAACTTAGAGCATTACCTGAACTAGCTAGTAAGTCTAATAATGGTATCAGGGAGATTGCTAGGGTTACAGATAAGCAATTTAACGATCTTAAAGAGGCTGTAGATAACTCTTATAGAGAGATATTATCTCGACAAGCTTATATAGATTCTCAAACTGGCACAAAAGGTAGTGTGAAGATCTTTACAGAGCAAATTATCTATGATGAAGTTAGGGATATTGCTGGTACATGTGACTTAGTAGCTATCTATTCTAATGGAGTTATTGACATTTATGACTATAAAACTCATGAATTTACTGAATCAGGTGGAGAGATTGTAAGTGAAATTTCTGATGCTACTAAAGATAGTTGGAATACTCAGATTACTCAGTATAAAAATGTTTTCACTAATGGTATTAGGAAAAAAGCCGAGGCTGAGGGCAGAAGGGTTAATGTACATTTTGGAGCTACAAGAGTACTTCCTATTAATGTACAGTTTGCTAAAGATGAGGAGACGGGTAAACCATCTATCTTTGGATTCGGTAGAATTGAACCCTGGTCTTTAGAAGTACATGCATTAAATCCTGTATCATTAAGTGAGGAAGTTGATCTTGACCCCAAGCTAGCTCAACAGTTAGAGAAGCTTTACCAGACTAGTAATGCTCAGCATAGTAAATATCTTAGAACAAACTCTCAACTTGATAGAGATGCATGGCAAAGAACTCAGGATCTTATTCAGAGTATTCTTATAAGACAGGACTATTCTTACTTATTTAGAGAAGTAGAGGATATGTCTAGATCTCTTCAGAGAAGACTAACCATACCTTTTGGTCAACCTGGCTCATTAACTGCTAATGAAATTCTTGAACTTAAGCAACGTTCAGATGTATATTTAGACTTTTTCCAAGGAGCAATTGATGTTATTAATGTTGATGAAGATCTTGACATGAGAATGAGATTAAATAATGCTTTACGAGAAGTATTATTTATTCGTAATTTACTCAGTCAAAAGCCTGTAGATATGTTATTAGCAACTACTGGTGTAGACATTTCTCAGCCTGGCAAACATGTAGGTTGGTGGGCAGGATGGTTTAGTAAAGTTAGTGAAATTGCTCATCCTATCTTTAGAGCATTCTCCAAGCTTTTAAAAAGTGCTCAGGCTAATATTCACGACCAGCTTATAACTACCTATGAAAAGGTTAAAGGGCATACTCAGGCTCTTCAGGAATGGGCGGAAGCTAATAACAAAACTGTTCAAGACGCTTTTAATATGATTGTCGATACAAAGACTGGTCAGCTTATTAATAAGTATTCTAAAAAATTTTATGAGGATTTAGAGAAGGCTAGATCTATTAAGACCAGAAGTGCTAAATTCTTCTTAGATAACTATCAAATTGAGCATAATCCTAAAGGAGGCTATCAATATACTGGAAAGGCTTTAGAGGACTTTAATAAGGCCAAGAAGGAATGGCTTACTAGACTTGAGAATGCTAAAGGAACTGCTCAGGAGACTCGTGAACAAAATCGTTATCTTGCATGGCGTAAAATGAATGATTTAAGCTATAATAAGTGGGCAATGTTCCAAAAGTATAACATGTTTGTTAGAGATAAATATCGTGTTGAGAATCCTGACTATTATAGTGAAGAGTTTAATAAGATTAAAGATATTAAACCTCTTGTTGATTATTATAATATGTATGTAAATTTCAACGTAGAGTTTGAAAATATCACTGGTAGAACGATTAGTCAGAGGTTTATTGCCAATGTACGTAATGATCTATTTGATTCTATTTTTAAGAATGGCATTGGTGCCTTAACAGACCTTACAGCTATTACTCTTGGAGCTCTTGAGACTAGGGATGAGTCTGATGTACTTTATAAGAGTAAGGATGAAACTTCTGGTATGGACTATGCCGGTAATCCTATTAAGCATGTGCCTTTATTCTTCATAGATCCTCTTAAAGACAATATTACTTCTGCTGATATAGCTAGAGCCGAAGCTGCTATAGATCCTACTCTGGCAAAGGATACTGATGAATGGCGTTTTGCTCGTAATACTCAGCTTCGAAAGATTGCTGAAGAGAAAGGTCTTCGACATAAGTCTTATGATCTATCAAGAGTTTTAATGCTAATGGCTCAATCTGTTTATACTTATCAGCATATGAAAGAAATTGAGGCTAATGCTCAGCTTCTTTTATATCATGCTAAGACCAATGGGGCTAAGGTTTTCGTAGAAGACAACCTTCCTAATATGGATAAGTGGGTTGGTAAAATTCGTACAGCTCTAGGATTATCTTCAGATGATGTTTCTACATTAGAGAAATTTATTGATCTAAATATCTATGGAAAATCCGTTCAGAGTGGAGGTACTTTTAACTTCATGGGTAAAACCTATAGCTTTGGTAAATTGGCTAAGAAAGTTGTACAATGGTCTTCTCTAAGTACTTTAGGATTTAAACCTATCCTAGGCTTTAGAAACTATGCTCAGACTATGCTTAACTTCCAGATGATAGAAATGGAAGGTCTTTATTATAATAAGAAGTCTACTAAGTTATCTGAGAAGCTTAAGAAGGAAGATCCTACTAAGTATTATGGAGCTATTGCTTTCTTCCATATAGGCAATGAAGACATTTGGAAGAAGAGAGCTATAGAGCTTTCTGCTAATAAGACTAATAGGATCTTCAATGTCGAAAACGCCTTCTATCTGCTAGAAAAGACTGACTCTAATATTGACCGTAAGGTATTAACATCTATGCTCTATGCTTGGGGTTATGATGAGAATAAGAAGAAGTTAGTCAGCTTAAGAAGAAGTCCTAATGCTATACCTGTAGCTGATCTTATTCATATGTCTGAGGATGGTAAGATGACTATTGATAAACTTTCTAAAGAAGATATTATTAGGTTTAGAACTATTGCCCAAAGCGCTGCTACATCTGTGAAAGGTATTATGCCTGCAGAGGATAGGTATCTTGCTAATACTACTATAGCTGGTACTCTTATCATGCAGTATCGCAACTGGCTTCCTGGACTGTTAAATGTTCGATTCAAGTCTCTTCAAAAGAATGAAATTCTCGATGAATATGATGTAGGCAGATTCAGAGTTGGATGGGGCGAAATCGCTACTGGAGGTGAACAGATAGGTAAATCTTTTGGTAGACTACTACTAAGATCTATACCTATCTTAGGATACCTTGCAGGAGATAACATTGGGCAGAATGAGAAGGCCGCTCGCAAGCAATATGATGAATATTTTAGACAGCATCCTAATGAATCTAAACTAGACTTTACGTTCGAAGAATTTTGTAATTTGAGACTTCAAAAATTAAAGGCTCTAGGTTTTGAACTACAGTCTATTATAGGTTTATTCCTGGCAGCTATGATAGCTAAAGCTTTAGTACCTGATGAACCCGATGATGATCTTACAGGATGGGCTACTAAATTAGCTACACAGAACTTATATAGATCTTTATATGGTGCATATCTAGAGGCATCCTTCTTTGTAGACATTAGTAGTGCTACAGATATTATATCCTCTCCTATGGCTGTAATGTCTTATGTTACTAATCTTATGGGGTTCTTTAGGAATACTATTGATGAAACTCGTGACCTTGTAGTAGGTAAAGACTACAAAGGTTTATTATGGTGGGAAGAAGATAAGAATGATAAGACCCGTCCTTTCTACTTCACATCAAGACTAACCCCTGGATTTAATGCTGCACAAGACTTCTTTGATATATACGATACATTTACGTTTAATCAACGATAACCTGAAGTCTAAAAAAAATTCCCCGGTAGGCGTATAACCTATCGGGGATTTTTATTACTCTACCTTGACATTAAAAGGTTTACCGTATTCATAGGGTTCTTCAGTAACGAAATATCCTAAGACATCTCCAAACTCCTGTAATCCTTGGTAAACATATTTCTCTGTAGTACATTCACAAGTTTCTTCGTTTAAATAACTGACTTTCATTAATGTCCACAATATTCTGTTGGGTAAAGCAGCAGAGGCTATTCGTGAAAATTCTATTGGACTATATAAAGTACCATCATACTCAGCAACTGGATTAAATTGGTTCTTTATAGGTCTATAATTCTCAACGAATTCTTCATAAGTGATTGTCTTCATCTTATTTAAAATATGCTACTCTAGCTTCAGGAGTAAGCTTATAGATGAGAGCTTTATCCTGGAACTCAGGAAGGTCATATGCATCCGAATAGCTCATTGCTGAGGTAAGATAATCCTTAAAATTCTCAATTTTCTGAGCAAGAGTATGAGTGACTTTAACAGTCCTACTAATACCTTCAGAAGTTCTAAGGGCTTCCTTCCCCATCTTCTTCTGAGCAATCTTCGTAGACATGCCATAGTACTCACGTTCAACTACTCCTCCAGAAGAGACTATAGTCTTACCACAAGCCTCTTTACATTCTGCAAAGAACTGCCCACACATCACAAAGTCTGCACCTAAAGCAAGAGCTTTAATAATATCATCATAATTTCTGAATCCACCATCAGCTACAATTTTAGGATAGTATGGGAGAGAGTCTGCCAGTTGAATACGACGAATAAGGTCTAGTAACGTAGCCATAGGAAAATGCACTCCTGTATTAGCAGAAGTAGTACACCTAGAACCAGTTCCTATACCTACTCGAACATAGTCTATCCCAACTTTTGCATACTCTATATAAGTCATGGGATTGGCTATATTTCCTACCATTAGAACAAGTCTATCTCCAAAGGTATCCTTAGCGATAGTGCAGAGATCTAAGAGTGTTTGCATATGACCATTAGCTACATCTATACAGATATTAGCCTTAAGATCATTTTCCTCTAAGACTGTAAGGATTTCAGTTGCAGAATCTCTGTGGCAGAAGGTTTCCACAAACTCGGTCTGTGACATCCCCACAAATGTCTTAATCATTAGATGCTTTCTAACATCTAAAGATACTGTTCGTGGTAGAACTGTGAGAATCTCCGCGCTAGCAAAGGTTTCCCAGTTGGTTTCATCAATAACACAATCCATAGGAGCTGTAGCAAGAGGAAGTAACCCCTTAGAATAATAGGGGTTACATTCTTTCCTACTAGCTATTCTAGTGGTAGGTGCTGGAACTATGCATACATCATGTAAGCCTAGTAATGGAGCTCTGTCAGTTGCAATCATCTTCTCCCAATGTCTCTTACGTGTCTTGCTCTTTCTTCTTCCCAACGAGCTTCAAGTTCTGCTGCTTGTATTGGAACTGCTTCCTCAAAGTTGTCAGGACCAGGTACAACTATGTCATCAAGGGAAATACAACCAGCCTGATCTTGTAACATAGCTTTTTTAGAATATCCGCATATTTCTCTAGCAAGATCTTTTCGAATTCGGGTAGCAATAAAGGTAGCTTCCCTCTGAGCCCCGGGAACACATCTTTTCTGAATGAGATCATGCCAATCTTTTTGAAATCCTGTCATGATTTGCTCGGTCTTAGTATAGAGTGTAAGGAAATCTCTTGCATTCTCAGGGCGACTACCATTTTGAATTTCATCAAGATAGTCTAACTCTGCAAGTTTGCAGCGAGAAAGAACCTTATTAAGTCTAGGAGCTTCTTCAAGGAGATTAAGGACAAATCTCTTTTTCTCATCCACAGGAAAGCATAATGCTAGTTGGTTCCTCATACTCTCGTTGTTGTCACCATCATCAGGAGTAAAGTACCACTTATCATCTATACCTTCAAGAGTTCCTGTCATTGACCCAAACCAACCTTCAGATCCCGTAGGAATAACAATGCTAATTTCATTATTAAATCGTTCCTTAGCATAGTTACAGTATCGAGAGCTCTCTTTAGAGTGTGAAAATGCTCGATGCCTAACATATTGCTCTGAGATTTTAAAGTTGGTAATGATTCTGAAAGACCGTCTGCGGTAAGGATCGTCCTTCTCAGGAATGAAGAATTCTATACCTTCCGGAAGAGGATCATCTTTCAAAATAATATCTGCGAGGGTAGGAAGAGTTTGACAGATATATCTGAAATTCGTGTAGTAATAAATTTTACCATTATTTTCCATTATGTGGCACCAAGGAAGCTCACGTAGAGGCAGGGGAGAACTTTTCGACACTACAAGGTATATGCTGCCATGTTCTAGCACTGAAAAATGATTTTTTCCTCTAATCATTTCAACGAATGATTTTGCCGAGGAATCAGTAATCTTATCCTCAGATTTGTAACATACTCTACCAGCAAGCTCAATGTTTTTTAAGAGCCCATTATCAGGTATTATTTCTGCTTTTGTATAGCAAATTCTCATAAAGTAATCAATTTCGGTGAATATGTAGGTCTATAATCCTCATTTAAATAGCTTACATTAACTATTTTATGAGTTCCCCAATCTGATAAGTTATGATTTCCTGAGTGAACATGTCCACAGATTATAAGATCTATCTTCTTATTAAAGATTTCATCTCGTAATACATAACTTCCATAATCAGGATAGGCGTCTGAACCATAGACATTACCAGTATTGGCAGCGTCAAATGGTGGGGTATGAGTAATCAACACATCACAGTTAGGAATTTTACCAAAAACTTTATGAGCTTCTTCATCAGTGATACTAAAAGCCCATCTAGGTAAGTCTGTAACATGTGGTGTTCCATAGAAGGATTTATGCCCGAACTTGTACATACTATTACGTAGGTAAATGATCTTGTTGTCATGACCTAACTTAAGCGTAACTCCTCCAGGCTTATCGTAATCTTCTAGGAAAAAATCATGGTTTCCTGCTACGAGAATAACCTTTACACAATTTAATGCTTCGCACCAAGGAATGAATGTATTTCCAAACCATATAGCACTTAAAAGTTTATCTCGTTGTATATGAAGAGGACTAATGTCCCCTGCAATGCACACAACATCACATGGGGACATGTCCTCAGCTTTGGGTAAATAACCATGTAAATCTGATAGTGCACAAATTTTCATAGTTACTCATTCTCCAGCCATGCTGCAGCCATAATACAATAGTTAGCCATGTCTTTTAACGTATCAGCCAAAGGCTCATTTACCTGTGCATCAGCTAATCGTTGACGGTCGCACAAGTTAGCAAGGCGTTCAAATTTGTCATTGATCCTCACTACTCCTGCGATAAGCCCAAACTTGTTTAATGACTTCTCAAAGGAGTTACCATAATCGCGATTCTTAGCAATAAAAGTTTGCTTAATTTCTTCATGTACCTTATTATAGTCCATTACCATCAACAATTTGAATTAGCTCCTGGACAGTTACTTTACCGGTATGTCTGCCAATTTCTTTACCATCCAGACCTATAAGGACTAGGGTCGGAAGACCTCTTACCTTATACTTCTCCGCCATGACCTCATCCTCCTCGATATTAATCTTAGATATGATAATCTCTGGCCTCATAGCTCCTAATTGCTCAAGAGCTGTATCTGCTGAAATGCATCCCTGACACCAGGGAGCACCAAACTTTATAATTTCTTTAACCATATTAATGGATCCAATGATCCCCTATAACTACATCAGCATCTAGAGGAACTGTTTTGCAGAACAAGAGTCCTGCTTTGCGCATACATTCTACTAACTTATTAGCTACTTCTTCTGCTATCTCAGCAGGAGCTTCTATATTAGCTTCATCATGCACTGGAATGCAATATTTGACTTTGAAAAGAAGGTCATTTTTCCATAGCCACTGAAAGAACATTATGGAGAATCTTTTGAAGCATATAGCACCACGAGCTTGAATTCGGTAGTTAATGCTTTGCTTCTCAGAATCAGCTTTTCTACGAAAGAAATGCTTTACCATTTCTACTGAGGGATGCTTAGGATCCTGTGCTTTTAGCAGTTTATATTTGTCCCAGAAACCTGGTTCAGACATAGTAGCTTTCTCTTTCATAAGCTGGTCATAGTCATAAATAAATGCCTTGTGGCCATACTCAGGACAATGTTCAATATAACCTACTCTCATTACTTCCTTACGGCACCAAGACTGGTATTCAGCAACTCCTGAGAATTGATTCATATAGTTATTATAAATCATTGTTGCTACTTCTGGTTCGAAACCATAAGTGGCTACAAGAGTTGAGTCATTCCCACCATAATTAAAGCAAAACTCTGGTCCTTTGGCCTTCTTACGGAGTAAAGGAAACTTTTCTTTAATCTCAGCTACAGAACAATCAATCTCTTCAGGAAAAATTGCCTTAGCAACTAGAGAGTGCATATCACCACTACCATGAAGAAATTCTTCAATCATAGCCTTATCATTAGCTATGTTGGCAATAAGTACACTTTCTTGGCCTTTATAATCTGCAGAAATCCATAGATTACCGGGCTCTGCTACAAAACAAGCCCTAGTTTCGGCGTCATTAGGGAGATTTTGGAGGTTAACCATAGGTTTACCTATGTCCTTATCTTCACCACCTCCACTAGACAACCTGCCGGTGTCCATTAACTGTGAGAAGTTAGTGTGAAGTCTCCCAGATATAGGATTGACGTTATCTATGAAATTCTGACCATAAGTAGAACAAGTCTTCTCACAACCTTTGTAAGTTAGATATAGTTCAGCTATAGGACTAACATCTTTTTGAGGCTTAATAATTTTGGCCTCTACAGACTTTTTCATTTCCTTAGTCTTCTTATCCCTAGTCCAGAGATTGAATCCTAGTTCTTCAAAGAGTTCTATAACTTGCTTAGGACTGGACCAATTCACTTTACATTTAGGACCAGTAGATGTAGGATTAAAGAGATCTTGTTGAACACATTTCTCAACATACTTCTCTCCACAATTCTCTATAACCCAATTGTCCAATGCTTCAATAGCATCTGTAAAGACTTTAAGGTCTTTATCCATCTTAACCTTCCACTTGTCTACATCTAATTTAACTCCACAATACTCTATATAAGCTAATACTACCACGAACATATTCTCAAGTTTTATAGCTCTAAGAAGATCTTTCTCCTCTAAAGCTTTAAGCTGAGCCTTCATAAGTGGAATGAGATATTCTACATCTCGGCAGCCATAGACTATTACTGCATCACTTGCTCCTTCGTAAATAATATTGCCTCTAATAGTCTTATCCAGACTAACTCCTAGATAGTGCTCACAGCAATGCTTTAAAGCTAAACTATGCATACCCCCAGGATACCCTAACCATAACAGCTTTTCTGCTAGGAAAGTATCAAAGACATGTTTAATTACAATCCTCCTATGAAAGAAGAATTTAAGGTCAAATTTTGCATTGTGAAGTATAAATGTATACTGTGGATTTTCGAAGAAGTCCTTTAACTCTCGTATATCTACTGTATCATCTATTGCAAACTGATTATGTTCGTCACCCACCTGAACTAACAGAAGAGATTTAGTATAAGGGCTGACACATAATCTAATGCTTCATTTAACATTAGTGTGGACTATCTCATCATCTGATCTAGATGGTGGGCGCTCTGGCTGGTTATTAAGAAGATTGTACTTCTCCAGTAGTCTCTGCACCTTCAGAAGATTCATCTTCTGCTTGGCTCAGGATTGGCATCTCAGCTTTCCCTGAATTCACCCACTTTGCTACACCCATCCCTGAGTGTAGGGGCTCTGTTGCTTCAAAGTAAAGTCCTTTGTAAGGTGTATTAGTTCTAATAGCATAATAAATTTTGTCCTTTCTTAATATATATCCCTTCTTGTTGGCAGGAGTAATAATCAATCCAGGCATAATATTCTTTTCAGACCATTCACACAAATCTATGCATGATCTAAATATCGCGATTAGATTTTTATTACAATCAAATATTTTTATTGAACGACTTTGTAATCTACGTGATCTACTTATTTTTGGGCACTTCACTCCTCTATTCCATCCTGCAATATGTTCTCCAGTATTATGACAAACAAGTTTGCCAGAGGCGTATTTTTCTTTCAAAGTATTAGATATTTTTAAAGCAGTTTCTAAAGATCGTTGCGACCTATTAGCTACTGGGTCTAAATTATATCCTCTTTGGGCAGAATTGTAATGATCTATCCAATATTGTTCTCTCTCAAGAATGAAAGATTTTTTACTACAAATTTCTAAAATAGTAAATTCAAAGCTATCTTCTCCATATTTGGAAAAAGATCTTTGTAAATATTGGTTAGAGTGAACTCCTTTTCTGAGTAGTTTAAGATGATTACTCCATCTTTCACTAAAAGATTTTGTTGTACTTCCTACGTACACCTTTTGCGTAATAATGTTGGTAATTTTATATACACCAAACTTACGTAAGTCTCCAAGAAATTGTATTTTTAAATTCATATTAGTAATTTTTACTAATATAATAAAAATTTCTTAGATTCCAAAACTTTTGCCTATTGTTACAACTTTATTTACCCGTTAGTCTCAGTATCGAGACCAATGAATTCATGCTCCTTAAAGTATTCTCTTAGATCAGCTATTGTTGCTAGCTGAAATGGGGTGTCATCAGATATTATTCGGGATTGGTTCGTTACCAGGTACCTCACGTTCTAATTCTACTGTCCAGATGTCAACCTCATCATTATGGTTAATCTTCTTAACCCTAAATAAAGTTCGTTCTCCGGTAGTTACGTTAATGGCAGGTAACAATTCCCCTTCACACACTTCAGGTCCCTTATCACACGAGACACAAAGTCTTGTAAAATCTTTATAACTTACACCTAAGAAATTCTCATAATGAAGTTTTGCAATTATACCAGAAACATTCTCAGAAAGAGGAGTTAGGATAGTGAAGAAGTGTTTGTTACCTCTACCATACCTAAACTTATTCATCTTTCTGATCTGCTTCAAATGAGTTAATCCAAATACATCTTTCGTCGAAGTCTATAGCCCAACGATACTTCTCAAAGAATGTTGCACCTAAGATTCCTACTATGATAATATTGGATTTTTGTCGAATAAATTCCACTGCAGGAGTCATGTCAGATACTAGGAAAGGGATGTCTTCAAAGACATCTCTCTTAAATGATAAAGACGATCCTACATAAGGACGACGTTCAGTGGTTCCATTAGTGGAAATAATATGATCTGAATATTTAAGGTCATTAAAATATTTAGGATCTACGGAGTCATAAAAATCTTTAGCAATAACATTATTAGTAGCTCCACTATCAACAAGGAAATATCTCAGTTCACCTGCGATCTTCATCTTAATAAGGGGAACTTTAACCTTCTTAAAATGTTTCTTAAAAGATACTTTATACTTATTAGCAGCAAAATTTTGTTGCTTAATTGTCTTATAGATACCTAGATAAATCTTACCTACGGAGGCTAAGACCAGCCCTCCTACTATTATACCGATTATAGTACTTAGTACACTCATTACTTTACTTCTTTGTATCCTCCAGATGCACCATATCCTCCTCGATCAGGATTATTAAGATATTCTACCTTCTTAAATTCAATCTTGGATATAAAGAGCCATTTAATCTTAGTCCAGATAGAGGCTCTCTGGGAAGGTTGCAGTCTGAACTGAACGATTCTTTCTCCTCTAACAATAGTGTTAGATCGATCTGCTTTTAGATAAGCCGACCAGATGTCATTATCACCACCATATGAGGAGTCAATTACGCCTTGACTATTTACTAATGTTACACCCTTAGTCTCATAAAGGCTACTTCTAGGTAGAAGTACAGCTTCAATACCCTTAGGTAATGACATTGCAATACCTAAAGATACCTTCTTAGCATCGTACTCTGTAATACGAGTATTATATGCATTATGAGGAGCTGCAAATTCTACATTTTCCGCAGCCATTAAATCAAACCATTCACCCTTATCAGTGATTACAGGTTTAATTATAGGATCTACTGAGCGATAATTAACTACTAACTTCATTTTGTCAACATTAATAAACATAGTGAATAGCCACAATTGTTACATTTCTTACAGCCTGCCTCTCGTGACAATTTAGTACCACAATCAGGACATGAATCTTCTCCAATATCTTTAGTGCAATACTTCATAAGTACACGACATACAGCTGATGTGAAAGAAGCAATGTTTTCATTCACCTTCTTAGCAGTAGCTATTACATACTCTATAGGTGCTCCATGACGAAGCAGCATTGAGATATAGATTGAACTAGACCTCTCCTCTAACTTGTCATTGGCAAGATGAATATTCTCAATAATGAGATCGTGGTCACCTACGAAATTATAACAACCCCGCTTAACCTTTATGATCTTACCTGATTGAGGCAGAAAATTTCCTTCTCCCAGCTCAAATGCAAAGGTTTCATAAGGTTTGCCTTCCATTAAGCCTACAATTACAGCATACTTAACTTTTTTGACCTTAACCACATGAAGCTCTGCATCGAGAGTCTTAGGTCTCTTAGGAGCACTATGTTGTTCAAAGAGTTGCTTAGGCTTAGTGTCTGTTACTAGTACACCAGCTCTACAACCATCTCGATAAACAGTTACTCCTTTGAGATTATACTCCCAAGCTTTAAGGTAAATCTTGCTAATCTCGCCCTCTGTAGTAGAACTAGGTAAGTTCAAAGTACTAGAAATACTATGAGTAGTATAGTACTGCACTATAGATTGCATTCTAAGACGAGTGTCCCAGTCAATCTCAGGAGCAGTATTCTTATACCAGGGGGACCAACTAATAAAATTAGCTAACTCCTCAGCTGGCATCTTCTCAATATGTTCCAACGTTACCTCTATAGTAGGTAGGCCTAACTTTAGCCTTGCCCACTCCAAGAAAGGTCTGTGGAATACTTTGAATTCCTGGTACTTCTCACCATTCTGATCTACAAAGTTATGAGGCTCCCCTTCTACACACTTCTTACGACGCGTATAATATAGGGAGAATACAGGTTCAATACCTGATGATGTTTGTGTGAGGATACTTACAGTACCCGTAGGAGCTACTGTAGAGAATGATACATTACGGCGGCCTACTTTGAGCATTCGATCATAAAGATCGGGGAACATTTTAGCTACCATCTGATACCATTCATTGCCTTCTACATGGGCCTCTTCCATACTCTTGTCCCAACCTAGGAAAGTACCTCTCTCTTCAGCTAAGTCAATAGTACTCTCAAGTTCTGCTCTAAAGATAGTATTCATGATAGTATCAACTGCGCCAATACCATCATCATTGAATCCTACCTTAAGCATTGCAAGAGTATCTGCAAGCCCTGTAAATCCTACTCCACATCTTCTACTTGCTAATGCTGCATCACGTACAGCCATCCAGAGCTTAAACTCTCGGTGATTATCACCTTTAGAAGATGTAATATGCCCTAATATTTGACCTATAGCCTCTACTTCGAGATCTACAAGGTCGTCTCCTAGCCTGATTGCTGCCTTCGCTACTTTCCGCAATAAATCATAATCTATAGAGGCATCCGGATAATAAGCTCGTTTAACAAACGAAGTGAGATTGATATGAATCAATCTACAGCTATCATACGGCTGCATAAAGATTTCTCCACAAGGATTCGTAGATACACCTCGGTACTGAGGATATACTCCATCGGGACTAAACTCAATGTGACGATCCTCGAACATAATTCCAGGTTCGGCAGTATTCCATGCACAATGAATTAATAGTTCCCAAAGTTTTTTAGCTCGAATTCTCTTATAGTAAATACCATCAAGATCTTGGTGAAGAACATTATAATCATCAAGGTCTTTACTATTAGGATCTAATCTTAGCTTTGGGGCATCTACAGGAAATGTGAGATAGTAATCATCATCCTTCCAGACAGCCTCCATAAAGTCATCAGTAACCTTAACACTAATGTTAGCTCCCGTAACTTTAGAAAGGTCCTGTTTCTTAGTGATAAACTCCTCAACATCAGGATGACGAATATCCAATGTTAACATCAGAGCTCCTCGTCTTCCTCGTTGAGCAACCTCTGTAGTTATTGCAGAATCTACATCCATAAAAGATGCAGCACCAGTAGAACTTTTAGCAGCATTTTTGACAGAGGCTCCCGCTGGCCTGAGGGTTGATAAATCTTTACCAACGCCACCCAATTATATTCCATTTAGTTCGCTACACTAAATGCGCATACGCAGCTCATACTTTCATATGAGATTAGACTATATCTTCACCCTAACAATAGGGGCCCTATGTTTCCACTCGCTTGAGTGTACTCTCTTTCGAGATAGTCGTTGAGCTTACTTTAGAAATTTCCAGATAAATCCATTATAAGATGGTCTTAATCCTCTACAACATTTTGAGATTTCTTGCCGAACAAATCCAGTTTGTCTGGCTGCATCTCTTAACCCTTTATAGAGAGTTTCAGATCCATCTTCTAAACTTATAGATAAGACTTTAGGATTTCCCCAATTTTTAAGTCTTAATAATTCATTAATTTTTTCTTGTCGATGGTTAAAAGTATTGTTATACTTTACTGTACACCATTCAAGATTAGTATAATGATTATTAAGCTTATTCTCATCTATATGTAATATCTTTCCAGATTTCTTCAATAAGTTGCTGATTGTCCATAATTATAAAATTTAATTTTTATAAATATACGTAAAAGTTGTCACATTACCAAATAAATTGGTAAGTATTTTACGTCTTTAGGAGTTTCCAGCAGTTAATAGGGTTTATTTTTCTATACATTACTGTATAGCGACGCAGTGGTGTTTACGTCTTTTCATAAGGTGAGCTTGCTCTTCTCTAAGCTTCATAATACCCGAGTACGAATCCTCGGGCTGCCCAATTACAAAGCAATTAGAGAGTGAGCCTATAGCTTTACTTCCTAATCCTGCCATTACTGACCCACCAGGTACTATGTAACGGAAGTTTTGGAAAAGCCCTAGAATTTCTTGCTCACTGAGCATATTAGGGCCGCCATATTTAGCCTCTATTCGAGCAAATTCCTTTGCCATGCGGAGATGCATTTGATCAGGATTGGACTCTATAACTTCACCATTTTCATTACGAAGTGCGTACTTATCTGTCCAAACCTTAGCTGCTAGGTCATCTCCTTTGAAATATGTTAACGCATCAATACTTCTCATTAACGAAGGTATTTAGAGAAATCAATAACTCGCTCTCCTTGAGCTTTATAGGTCTCATAGGAATAGTCGAACTTATTATTCTCAATATGCCACGTGGCTTCTTTTACAAGCTCACGCCAACTCTTGTACCCATTTCTCTGCAAGAGAGCTTGCTGATCGTCTATAGTGTTTACATTAAGACGAGTTACTGGGTACACCCATACCATAGGAGTTCTTTCAAACCTGTTAATGACCACGAATTTGAAAGGGAGAATTGTGAAATCCTTAAAATACTCATCTTTAGAAATTACATCTAAGAGGATTTGAGTATACATGGTAGCTTGGATATAATAATCCCAATCCAGTGCGGATAGTTCAAACTTTTCCTCCTTCTTACCAGAGGTCTTTAAATCTATCGGCTGGATAGTTTTTGCTTCATGATCTACTATAATCCTATCAAACATACATCTAATGAGTTGCCCATGATAGGTGGAAGAAAATTTTAGCTGATTCACCTTCTCGACGTTAGTCTCAAAAGGATCCTCATCTCCCATATACTTCTCAGTAAATGGGTGGGTCTTAAGAGTTTTAACACATAGGTTTGCCAGTGCTAAATCTTCCTCAGACATGATAATCTTTCCTTCACTCTTCTGCAACAATGTGTAGTAGAAAGACTGCTTATCTAAGCGGTCTAATCTAGTTGTGTTATTCCACGAAGCACCATATTCAAAGAAGTCTAATGCTTCAAGCTTAACCTCTGTAGGTACAAAGGAGAAACTCTTAGCATCAGGAACTTTCTCATAAATACGAAGCATCATGGAAATGATTGTTGCTGGGGGAGTTTTCACAGATGTTATGAAGAACCTTTCTTCTAAGAGTTCAGGTTCAGTCATTAAACAGTCTACTAAGGATCCAAATCTTAAAGCCTCCGACTCGTCATGAGAGGGGGTTACTAATACTTTAGGATCCTGTGAACGAAGGAACTTAGCAAGCATGGAGTATGAGAAGCCACCAAGCTTCCTATATTCAGGCTCACTAATGTTAAGGGACAATTCTTTAATACTCTTCATCATAAGGGATGTTGAGTTCATCCTCTTCATAGTCATTAAGTCTAAGATATTCCACGATTGTTGATTCTAAATCTGCAAAGATGGCGAACATCTCGTCATACAATGGTTTGTCCTCCAAACTTACAGGCTTCTTAGATTTAAACTTAATAAACTCAGAAGTAACTATCTCTTTAATTGAAATAAGGTTTCTACTATCAAGCCAATATTTCACTCGATTGACATCAGATTCCTTAAGACACTGCTTAGATAACTCAGTTATTTTGCTGATATAATTCATGCCTCAAAATGTTTATAGATTGCCTTATTTGGGCAATATTATGAGGTTCAAAGAATATGTAGGGCTCACCCACGTCTTCTAAGTAGTGGAGAAATAATTTCTTTTTAAGAGGATAAGCATCGTTTGGTTTGCCTTTAGCATCGTAATATATATGCCTATCTCCGAATAAGAATTCAAAATCTGGTGTATAGGTTAAATCCCTATAACTACTAGACTTAGTTAAATCCTTTTTACGGGGAGTATATACGATACCAACTTCTAATTGTGAGGAAGGTAGTAGCTTATACTTAACTGGTTCATAAAGAGGCTCAAATCCTGCTTCTTTGAGCAACTTATAACAGTTACACTCTAAGCGACTTTTGAAGTTGATACCATCATAACTAATGCTTTGGGCGTTCTTAACTTTCTTATTCTCAGCCACTAGAACTTAATTTCATCACCATTAAGATCACGAAGTATTTTGTTAATATCCGTGAACATGGTGGCTTCGAATCCACACCCTAACCTACAGAAGTATGCGGGGTGAGGATACGTTAAAATGTGGTTGTTAGGACCCACATACTTTCTAAATGCCTCGGCTACTTTACCTAATAATACATAGATCAATCCTGGGTTATACTGATTCAATGCAAGAATAAGATCTCGTATGAAAGGATGCCAGTATTGAGTATGGCTACCAGGCTGTTTAGCTCTTACAGTCAATGCAGCATTTAGTAAGAGTACTCCCTGTTGCTCCCAAGATATTAAAGTCTGGTCAAACTCATCATTGAGCTTGCCAAAATCTCTAAATACTCGGTCTCTAAGGATAGAGAGAGATGGACTAATATCCCCCACCTCCGGAGGGTTTGCAAAGGCTATACCTGTTGCAAATCCCTTCTGGGGATAAGGATCTTGCCCTATAACTACTACTCTTACCTTATCGTAAGGACACTCCCTAAAAGCTTCAAAGACTAGATTTTTTGGAGGATAAACCTCATACTGCCTGTACTCTTGGTTGAGTACAGACAGGATGGGTTTAACTTCGTTGGCATTTATTAACTTGTTCCAACTACCGAACATTTCTGCTAGTGTTTCACCGTAGTAACCAGGTCAGTACCGAAGTCCTGTTCACGGTCAATACGAAGATCTATCATACCTGCGGGATCGTTATACTTATTAGCAAGCTGACGGAAATAGATCTCACGATATTGAATGTAATCTACGAGTTGTAAGGAGATACGTCTGGAATAAACATTCGTTACAACATCTTCCAGAGTAACTCCCAAAGTACTCATAGGTGACTTCAACAGCCGATCCTTATTTTTAATAGCATACTTAAGTATAGCTGCACAGATAAACATCCAGTTGATGATCTTCTGGATATTAAACGTCGGAGCATGGATGCGGAATTCCGCAGTCTTTCCCTGCTTCTTAAAGAGCAGGTTGATGATGTTGGCCCATACATAGCGAGCATGAATGTTCCACTTGGCACGATCCTCCTCATCCATAGGATGTGGATATGTCAGACATCCGTCGAATCGCATTTTGTCACCTGAACAGTAAGTATAATACTCCTCAAAGGAAGCATATTTACGTAGCCTGGTGCAATAGTCTTTGCCCTTAGCTTTGAACTTACTTGTGTTAAATGCGAATAAAGGCATAATACGTCCGATCTGAGGCTCGATCGCAACCAGGAGCTTATACAGAGCCCAGATAGATTTTGCCTCGATAGGATAGCCTCCTAAATGCACGTGGAGGGAACACTCCTTATCAAAGGTAGTACTCTTCTGGAGAGCCTTTACCTGATTAATAAGAAGGTTGAATCCCTCAGGACCTTGCATAGGAATAGTGGTATATTCAATACCCGAGATGGACCCATCTCTCAGAGGAATGAGACCGAGGTTGAAACAGTCAGCTTGGCTAATCTTACCCGCAGCAGTTTCGAATTCGAGCCCAAAGGAGAACTCCCCAAACTCCTTAACATCTTCAAGATTGATGGGATTGTTAATCCGCATATCACGAGGATATTTCAGGAATTTTTCCATATGTTTGCTTGACGAATACTCCTGGTTAAAGGAATAGTTATAGATTCCTTGCCCGATAGTATCAGCAAGAACTGTCTCAACCTTTTTCATGATGGGAGATAAAGCAGTGGTATCCTCATAAAGACCCAGATTTTTGTTAAAATGAATAGGCCCTTTTACTAGAGCTCTATCCATATAAATATCCATGCTTCTGGGGTTACCATTGCTGTCCAACTTTGCAACTTCAATGTTGCGAGTGTGGTCTACTTCAAAGGGTCCTATAATGGGACGATCAGTAGTCAGATCCCATCCTACAATACCCTTGCAAATATTTACACCACGAGTTTTCCTCCAAGACTGGGACCCATAGTCGTAGAAGATCCGAGGATCTCCTTTCAGATACCAGGAAGTGTCAATCTTAACAGCTTCCTCTTCTTTGATGTAATATTCACCGTTAATGGTACAGCAGTTAGCTTTCAGGACTCGTTTACCTGAAGCAGTTACTACGCGTGTTGTTCTCTGTAACATTGTAAATGTTAGATGTTGTAATTAGATAAAATCTTCTTAGCTGACTTCTCAATCAGATTAGCAAATTTCACAGGAATCTCAGATCCTTCGTACTGGGGAGAATAGGTTTTCCAGACATTAGAGCAATTCGGATTATATGATTCTTCATACTGGTAAATCTCTCCTCTCTGAATCTTATATACTCGATTAGTAAGAGTAAAGTATATAGGATATGTTCCTGTAAACAACTTACCTTTACGAGTATAGAATTTCTTCTCCTTAGGATCATAGAAACATCCCATAGTTAACTTACGAAGCATGGTGTCTTGGAATTTGTCACCTGCAATCTCCTTCATTCTGCGTGCTATATGCATACAGAGAGCATCCTTCATCAGGAAACCTTCGAAGAAGTAGAAAGTTTTGGGACGTGCTACGATGTCAGTTCCCATATTAGAGTAGGTATTCTCGAACCCATATTCTGAGATTCTGTAAGGACCACTCATAAGGATCTTGCCACGATAGTACCGGCCATCTGACTTAAAGATTACCTTGTTACTGTTGGTATAATCATAGCGAGCTTCTGCTTCTGCTGTTACTAATCCTGTAGCAGCGAAAGTCTTTGTTTCTCCTACCTGGTACCACGCCTCTTCTTTCCTCGCCGTAGTCTGGAACGTTTTGCTTTTGACCCCCGAATAATACCCCCTATAGTAATCTTCCCTTTCGTAGTACGATGATCTTCCATACGACATCTGAAATCGGGCAGATCTGTCATATTTACGAGTAGAAATTACCTTACCATTCTGGATGATAATAAGGGTATTACCAGGAACACTTTCTACAGGATATTCCCCATAGACTACCAGCTCCAGCACTTCTTTGATAGAAGAGAACCAGATACCTTCAGGAGTTTTCGCCCAGAAGAGCGGTCGTTCCTCAGAATTGGTAACACTACTCTTATACTGAGGACTTTCTCCCTTAAAGAGATAAGTAGTAGGAATTTTCTTGCGATAGTCGATGAATGCAAAAGCTCCTGCTCCTTCATACTCCTCTAAGACTTTGAAACCATGGTAGTAGACCACATTGGCGAATATTTGGGAGTCGGTAAAATAGTCAGGCACCTTTGCAAGGTACTTATTCTTCAGCTCAGTATGATTCAGGAGAGTACCATTGTGAATCATAACAAGATCAGTCTTAGTTCCATCATCATTAGGAACACACACAGGCTGAGCTTCTTTAATAGTTTTAGCACCTACAGATGCCTTTCTACAATGACCTAGTGCATGCTGCACTGATACCCCCTTATAGGCCTTCAGAAACTTATTCTTGGTAGCAAAGTTGGCAAAGAGTTTTTCGTCGCCGATGCCATATTCGCACTCACCATCAATGAATGCTCCTGCAGAATCGCCACCTCTACTGTCATTAATTGCCCCAAGTATTGAGAACTTCAGGACATTGAATTCATGATTGCCAAGTTTACCAGCAAATCCAAATATTCCACACATCTGTTAAACTAAATTAATTTTATACTTCTTAATAAGAGACTCTGCAGCCTCGACATCATTGTAGTTGATAGCTTTAATGATGTTTCCTGCATCGTCTTGTACAGAACCACCTTCGTTATAGAATTCAATAGCCTTCAGGATTTGATCGAAACACCAGCCAATAAGCTTAGGAGTATCAATAAAGTATCCTGACATTACACGATATTCTACACCGTAGGAGGTGAACCGGAAACACCCTGCTTTGCCATAGAGTTCTCTACGACGATTATCCTTGTCAATAAGAATTGAGGGTACTCCCAGGAATAGATCCAGGATTTTGACCAGTTCCACAGAGGTATCACGATTGTTGCCCTCATACCCAATGTGGAAATGACATCCTGTAGTTCGAAGGTTCGTAGAATCTCCCTGCGGGCGAGGATTCTGCTCCATAAGCCACGCATTGAAATCCGGGGAACACCCGAAAAGCTTAGCTTCATCACTCTGAAGCTGGTCATCATCAACCATAGCAGATGCTTTACAGCAAATGTCATAGTTGGGATTTTTGGACTTCACATAGTCCCGGATATAGTCCTTCATAACCATCATGTGGGTGATGAAGTCCCCCTTGTCACGAGTGGGAGGAATGTTAAATTCTGCGAGAATGTTATCAATCTGCAAGCCGAAGCCTTCAGGCAACTCTGCAGGTTTATAGGCATTCCCCTTAACTCCGGGAATGAGTCCAATGGAGGAAATAATCTTGTTATCCTTCGACGTGTCTACGATAAACAGCTCCGGATCGGAGCCTACCAAAAATTCCTTAATTTTCATTATAGATACTTTTGAATGAGTTCATTAATATATGCGATTACGGGTTGATCCTTAGGCATCCATTCCGGATGTCCCTGAATGCATAAAGCACGTGTCTTAGGATAGTAGACAATTTCCGGTTCCTTAAAGTGTTCAGGAACCTCTGCTAAACCTGTACCTATATGATATACAGAACTGAGGTTGATAGTGGACCAGGCTAACAGCTCGTAGTCCTCTTTAGGAAGATTATACGGATTCATCATCTGATGATGACATGAGGTAATCCTCATAGTACGATCATCCGTAGTAGTAATATCATGACCGCCGGTCCCTCCACTATGTCCATTGACATGCTGGAAAAGTTTGCCTCCACTCAGGGCTGTAAGAAGCTGAGCTCCTCGACATCCACCAATGAGAAGAGCATTTTTAGGTGCAGTATGAAAAGCTGCAACCTCCATGTCATCTCGATCAGTATAATGAGTAGTAGGATGCTTAACGTCTCCATAGAGTTTAGGATTAATATCCTCACCTCCAGTAAACATTACAATATCGGCTTCATTGATATTGTCAACTTTTTCAAAGTCAAACAATAGGAAGCTTGTGATGTTGCACCAATCATGGCCAACAACATAAACTTTAATGGTTTTCTTCATGTAATTAGATAATGTTTGCCTTAATCTTCTCGAAATATGTCTTATAGAGTTCTAAGATATTATCAGGAATCTGACCGACTAATACACACTCTCGTATATATTTGTCATCAGTAAATCTGCACTTCCAACATTGCTGTATCATCTCTTGGAAAGATGGACCAGTTGAGGAGAAGCGTGTAGGCCTAAAATTCCCCTCATGCCACCTGTCAACACCTCCATGAGCCGGATATTTCTTAGAGATAGTATCTATAAGATAATCCATAGTTCTAGGAGTGAATATTTTACATCCTCCTTCTAACCCTTCTCCATAAAGATCTGCAGTGAATGCATGAACTGCTTGGCAAGAACTCCAGATAAACATAAATGTTGAGAGGATAGGATATGTTTTGAGTTCAGGAATTAACTCTCGTAGAGTAAAAGCCTCAGGTAGTACCCAGCTGCAGGTTGTTTCTGACATAAGTCTGATGTAACTGAGGATCCACTTAATCCAGAAGTAGCTAATACTTTGGGCTTTAACAACAATATGGATGGCACTGAAATACTTTGGGGAATGTGATGAGCTTGAATAGCGTCGTATTTGTGTATCTATAATCTTATAAGTAAGACCATAGGCTTGGAACATAACACATAACTCATCCATCCATTGAATGATCTGCTCTCTCTTAAGAAACACTACATTGTCAATGTTATTCTGAATGTTAGCCTCAGGGTCAGTATACATAGTAACCCTTAATCTAATCTTCTTAGCGAGACTTGTAGAACGTCCCATTTTGTTGATAATACCATAGGTTGTTCCAAAGCAAGCAGCTGATCTTTGATATACCTTAAGGCTAATCTCATTTTTAGAGTTAACTGCAATTGCTGAGTATGTCTGGCTAAGACTAAGCATCTTAGCATGGATATTTGCAATTTGTAAAGGTGTCATGACTACTTTGCTTTCTCCTCAGGATAATCTACCTTAAGCTTAGGCCACTGATAGTAGATGGCATCTCGAATCTTGTTAAAACTGTCAAGATGTTCTTCAAGGATTTCACCGTTGAAGATCTTTTCAATTTGTTCATTGGATTGATACATCTTGTTATCTCCAGTTTCAGTACCACCCCCAATACTCCATTTGGGAAGCTGGAACTTCTCCTTGTTCTTAGGACCTCGGTCACATACCTCATAGAAATTCTGAACCCTACGTCCAGTTTGCTCATAGCCAACAGAGTCAGGAGTCATCCTGGCTTGTAAGAATTCCAAGCACGAAGGCTTATAGAACTTCTCATGGTTATCAGGTATCCACGAAATAGGACCTTGGTCATAAGCATTCTGCATACGATTCTGGAGCAATACAAAGAGGCTCATAATGGAGAACTCTCTGAAAAGACCATTTTCTTGGAGATTGAAGCACTCCCTCAGCAATAGAGCATTAGGATATTCCGAAGAACACCGAATAAGAGTCATCAAGCATAACAGCTGATAAGCTTTCATCTTGTTAGCCTCAACATGAATCTTAATGGCAGGTACATCAATGGGCTTGATTTCATAATCCTGGTCATATTTACGAGTAGTTTCTTCTACAGAGATCTTAACTCCTGTCTCCTCATTCTCGGAGAATTTAGAGAATACGAACTCAAGCTCACGATGATACTTACTCAGCTGTTCAGGCTTCAGAGAACAATAGTTATTCTCATGGTATTTAGCAAGTATATCTTTATCAATAAATTGAAAGATGTCTACACTAATATCCACAAGAGTTTTGGATCTATTATCCTGATTAGGGACACCTCTGAAATAGTCTCCAAAACAAGGTTTGTTGTGAAGGCTATATCCATAAATAGAGCTAGGCTCATTGTTAGCTCTTATGAATCTTACAGCAATCTCTGCTTCACAGAGAAGGTTATTACCCACAATCATGGTTCTATCCATTGACAATTTCAGTTAATTTGCTAATGTACTCTGCGGTAGTTCTTTCTCCAAGGGACGGAGCACTATTCGTCTCTAAGATAATAAATTTAGGGTCTTGCCCTTCCTTAGCGGATTGAACCTTAATATCAATAGCTGCGATATCAAGACCTACAGCGTTGAGGGCTTTTACACACTCAGCAACGATGTTATCCCAATTCGTAGGCTTATCGAAAGCAGGATTCTCTTCAACGATCCAAACGCTATTGTTGTCATGGCGATGCCAGCGTTCTTCTGCGTCTTTACGAAGCATTTTCCGACAAGTATAGAAATAACCATCTTTAGTTACATGAAGTCGATACTCACGATTATACGTGTAGTATTTCTCGATTACATGATTAGCTGCGTTATGTTCTTGCAGCCAAATCTGTAATGCTTCAGCATTTTCGATGTAGTAGATACCATTCCCCTTACTGGAATGGTTGTGCTTAATGATTGCAGGGAACTTTGTCCACTCTGCACTCACGGGCGCCCACTCAGCGGAAATTACTTGGGCCTCATCAAAGGCTTGCTTCATCAAGGTTTTATTCCCTGATATCTTACATGCATCTACAGAGTTAAGTTCAATAACCTCTGCGCCAGGACGTAAGTTAGAGAAAATATCCCCAAGAGGAGTTGTACTTCCAAGTCGTAATACGGCTCTTTTAGGACTCCGGATCACCCGACGAAGACCATTCGCGGTGTGATTTTTAGAACGAATTTTTAAGTAGAACATAGGAATGATACCTACTTACTTAGATCTTATTTATACAATAAGTTTTGAGCTTCTTTAAGTCTCTTAATGAGTAAATACCGGGGAATTGAATTGTACCGGTGAAAAGCTTCGTAGGCATGATTTGCCTCTATCGCTTCTGTGAGTTCATCTCTCTGACGATGGCGAGCAACTTTATTAGCAAGCAGCTTTCGGTACTTGAGAGCATACTTACACAGTTGCTTATATGTCCACTTCGAATCATCAAAATGGGCAAGTTTGATCTTGTTCATAATTAATTAATTTAAATATTGTTTCCCTTAAAACTTCTCTACCATGCAGCTGATATAGGTCAGAACTATCTTTAGCCCTAAGCTTCTCAGGCAGCTCAATTTGGGGTAGTCCAAAAGCATCAGCAAGTGTTTTACCATATTCCCTACCATGATTTACTGGTTTACCGAAATCATTATCGTAGAGTATAAAGATATTCTTAAATCTACCTTTCAACTCATTGATAACGCTTTCTTTCGGGAGATACGATTCCGCTTGGAGACTACAGGCAGGGATTCCTGTATTACACCATATACACATAGCATCCTTTCGGGAACTAGTAATGATGAGATAATCTCCAGTTAACGGCAATTGCTGCCATAAATCCCACACATCAGCAGTATGTTTGTTTATCCACTTATAATCCTTACTAAAGGGTTGGTAGATCTTTAGAGAGATCTTATTGTCCTTCTCTTCAATATAGGCATAAGCGTGTTTATCTGCTGGTATGGGTATACAAGACTCATCTTCTCTTATGAGAAAGATGTGACTTATAGGGAAGACCTTTCCTAATTTAAGGAATTTCTTGGTTATTCCATAAGAACTCCAATATTCCCTATCCCAAGACCTCCAGGGTCTTATTGCAACCTGAATGTCCACAATAGGGCTCTTCCTTGGGCTTTTCCGATGAGTTGAGCTAGAAGATACTGGTAAGACATTTGCTGTAGGTTCAGGAAACTCTACAAGATTAGCAAGGATATTCTCAAATAACTCCTTATAAGAGATGTTAAACATCTTCATTAGGAGATAATATAAGGATCCTCTCTCACCTGTAGCGAAATCTCTGAAACAAATGTGTCCCTTATTATTGTAATGTAGCCCCAAGGAAGGATTTGTGTCCTTCCTCAAGGGACTACAGATTACAGTAGGTAAGTGAACTATTCCGAGATAAAAGTACATTATGTCTTCCTCAGAAACCTTAGATAAGACTTCCTCCTTAACATCAACTACTTTCCCTCTCGCAATTGCCATTACCAGTCAGCTTCTACATCTTCATCCATGCCTACAGCAACAGGAATATCTGCAACTGCGGCTTTCAGATTCGTAGGCTTAACCGCATACTCTTGTACCTCATAAGGCATATCACCAAAGTTGGTATTGGGATATCCACCATTGGATTTAGCTTTCTTGAGTGCAGCATCATAATATTTCATATCATTGACACCACCCTTCATGGGGTAATCCAAGAACCAGTCTTGGTAGACACGGTTATCATCAGTAGTTCTAGCACCAGCTCCCATCTTGAAAAGTTTCATTGCGGGAATGGTACTCTTAAGCTCTGCGATGTTGCCTTTGCCAACCATGTCTTTGATAGTATCAAAGCGACAGCTAGCATCAGCCTTGTTCTTAATAAGCTCGCCAGTGGCGAAGTCTGCTACGACACGAGGAATGTTTACTGCGGCTTGGATGATTCTCATCAGCCGTTCTTCTCCAATGAGACACGGACGTGGATCTTCCATGAGGAAGAGTGACGCAGGGATTCCATCAGGGAGACGTTTCTCCTTAAACTCCTCTTTGGTAAGCCATGCAGTTTGACCATAAGGATTAATTACCTTAACCTTAGTCTTATCAGCATTATACTGAACTGCGTCATTCAGCCAAGTAGTGATGCGAGTAATCATCTCAACTCCGTTACACTTCTCGGGAATGGTCTTACCAATAAAGTCTATCCGCAGACGCTTAATACCTGTCTTAGGATCAACTCCTAAATACTCAGGATCATTCTCGAAAGGTCGCCCATAGATTGCTTCCAACTCCTTCTTGTTAGGGTTGATAGCAATAATCTTCATCGGCACTACACCGGTATATACGGGAAACGAGTTACCCTCAGTTACAGGTTTACCTGTGGCAATAGCCATTAATACAAGTTCATTCTTATTCATTGTCATCTACTTTAATTTCGAAAGGATCAATTTCTTGGTCCATACCTTGCTCTATAGGAGCTTCTTCAATCTTAGGAGCGAGCGGGCCATTCAAAGCCTCAATTGCGCTATCTATAGATTCAAGTTTAGCTGTAACACTTCTTATCTCAGAATCAATCTTTTCAAGGAATGCAGCCTTTTTCTTCTCCAGAGACCCTAACTTTGTAAGATAAGGTTTCTTGGAATTTTCAAGCATCTTCTGAATGTTAACCATACTACTTCATGTCATAATATTCACGGATCGTTTGATCCACTAACTTTAGAGAGTTGGGGATTAGAAAATCCTTAAACATTCCGAGAGGAGTTTTACCAGAACTGTGATTTGCCTTAGTCTCGAAGTAATATTTGTTATCTCCTTCAAGACCAGGTTCTATACGAGTAAATAATACTATAGGGAGCATTGACTCAGGAAAAATCTTCTTTAGCTTTTTACCTGATGTAGCAAGTGCTTTGCGATCTACTCCATCAATATCAGTTATTAACTCTACATGGCCCATAATATAACATATCTGGTCATCACGTAGAATAACATTTGCTGTATTGATAAGATCTACAACATCAATTGCCATGTCTCTCCATGCATCAAAACTCATCTTACGACGGTCTAGCATTTCCTTAAATGTGATGTAACTATTTATAGTGTCAACACTACAAGATTTAATATTGGGATCTTGTGCCCATGCTTTAAGAGTCTTAATGATTGTGTCAATATCACAAGTCTCTCTATAGTTCTTATTCGCGCTACACCATTGTTTTGTTAATGATGCAGGGAAGGGGAGTGCTTTTTGATCGATATTAAGAATACCATGACTCTTAGGATCGATCCCTTTGTAACCTTCAGCAGACAGATCTATAGAACCATCAGGATTAATGATAGTACTAGTAGTCTTTCCGTCTCCAGAAAAGCCAAAAATTCCTACTACTTTTGCCATAAAGTTTAAATTTGGAATGAAGAGAGCTAAGAGTTGTTGCAACCAAAGCTCCGCCACCTCTGAGGGACCTTAATAGTGAGTATACTCTTGCTAAACCTTTCTCATCCTTTGGAAGAGGAAGTTCTTTAAAGAAGTTTACTGCACCATCAAAGTAGAGAGGACAAACATTTCCTCCTCCACCCTCACGTCCACCAATAAGCTCTAAGAATCTTATATTGTCCTTAAAGAATTTGATGTCATAACCTAGATAATCTGCTATCTTATATCTATAAGGAGAATATAATCCAAAGAATAGATCGGCATCTCTGAATGTTGTCTTACAATCTCCTAATCCATCAGCAGTAGGTCTTAATTTATCCATCTTAAAATTCTCGTTGGATTCTTGAGACGCAGCTTGCTGTTGAATAACTACGAAAGTATAATTAAATCTATTTCGTAAATATACAAGATGTTTATTTGAGAACATTTCTATAGTATCTCTAAGATTTAATCCTTTTTCTAAAGAAATAAGAGATATATGATCAAAGATTACTATATTATAAAGTTCTGGATCATCTGGTTCATAATAATCGAAAATCTTACGTGAAAATTTTTCTGCACCTTGATTATCATAAAATGTTTTGGTAGTAAAATGGATTTTACCATTTTTCTCAGCATATTCTTCAAGGTAAATTTTTATTCCAGTCGGATTTCGAATATCATCAATAATCGTTACATGTTCCTCAAAATATCGAATATATTTTTGGTATTTATCTTCTTGTAATAATTGTAAAACTTCGTCAGGCAGTGGTTTATTTATATCTACAGAACGTAATTGTTTAGTATCTATATGAATATTACCATCAGATAATCTGTATAAAAGATGACAAATGAATTGCCTATACTTTTGTTCTGCAGACATCTCCCAGCTAAAATAATGCCAACGAACGTGAATATTATTATGTTCTATAGCATAAAATAGTGGTTCATATAAACACATACTATCCGCTATCTGAGTTTTCCCAATCTTACTATTTGCTGAAAATAACAAGAACTTGCCTTGTTCAATACCAGGAAATACTTCTCTAAATCTTGGAAATGGACATGGTATACAGTTTAGGAGACCTTTAGAGATCCTTTCCTTACGCTGTATTAAGTCCTGAAATACTCTATCAAATATGCTCATTAAAGAATAGTTTCAGCAAATGCTGTTCCATCATCACCACTATTTTCAAGATTCTCGATAGTAGTTAACAGATCAGATTCGCCATCTTTCTCAATGAAATATGGTAGAATTCGCATCAGGGAAGTATCAATTCCAAAACTTTTGACATAGGCATCTGTAGCCTCTAGGATAGTTTCCGATGGAAACTTACCATATCTCTTCAAGAAACTATTTAGTTTCTTTACTACAAGAGCAGAATTACCTCTCCAGTACTTGTTAGTACCAATCTTCTTACCAGCAGGAAATATCTCAGCCATTTGCTTAGCTAATAGCTTAAGATCCTCTTCCTCGGTAGTTACGATATTAGAAAGTCTTAAAGTCTCTGTAACAGCATTATACCCCTTACCATTAAGTTGAATCATATGATCCTTAATGAAGATATGCCGCTGATCTAAGAGTTCCTGAAACTCACTTTTAGTAATCCTATTCCTTAGAGATAATAAGTAGCAGATTTGGTTGAAGGATAAGCCCTGCTTTTCATAAGCTTTCTCCTTAATAACTATATCCATTGAATGTACTTATCATCTAAATTCTTTAATGCAACTTTCAAATATTCCTCGTCTCGTGTATCTCTGAAAAAGAACACGAACACCATCGGATCATTGGGATTACGTAATGCTCTACCAGCCTTCTGAACAAAGTCTCTTTCCTTACTGTCTAATTGAGTTATTATACATGCATGTATGTTAGGAATGTTTACACCTTCCTTAAGCATATTTACAGCAAATAATTCATTGACTTTACCTTCTTTAAATTTGGCTAAGACTTTTTCTGGATGACTAACCTTAGAGTGTATAACGTTATCACTAAGTTCCTCTGCTTGTTCGATACTACCACAGAAACAGATGTACCTCCTTCCCTTAAGCTCTTTCTGAGCTAGGAAATCTTTGATATACTGAGTCTTTAACGAGGACAAGTACTGCTTTCTTTCAAGACCCGCTCTTTTAAGCCTAAAGTTTATCATAGTATCCGTGGGATGTTCTTGCCATACCCGTGTAAAATACTTTACTTTCTCATCATATATAAGGTACTTCTCATACTCTGTACACATGACATCAAGCTTAGTATTAGCTAACTTGATAAACTTAAATCTATCAGGATATAAGCAGGTTAATGTCCTTTTAATTGGCTTTCTCATATAGGAATAAACCTCTGTCCTCTCATCATTCCTTAGTGTTAACGGCACCAAGACAATTTGAGGCTTTTGAATCCATCCCTGCTCTATAGCATACGCTAGGGATATAGCACTTTCTTTAAAGGCTCCAAATGCTGCTCTCAGAGTATATGAGACGTCGAAATTTGTTGTTGCAGACATAGCTACTATCTTCGAACTCTTAATAGTCTTTAGGAAGCTTATTCGCAGCTCAGAACTGTGATGCACTTCATCGAGACCTAAGAGATCTACTGTTGTATCTACGTAATTTTTAAGGGATGCATAGCAGAATATTGTTGTATTTGCTAGCAGATCTTCACGACCAGCTTTACGGTATTCTTCCTCCCAATTCTCAATATGGTTTCTCTCACTAACCACTATATAAGTTTTAGGAGTCCCTAACCGTGCTTGTATGGTTATGAAACCTCTAGATTTACCTACAGATGTAGGCCATGCTAGCATAATACGATTATATTCTTCTATCCATCCGGCGACTTGTTGTTGGAGTTCATCTCTTGTCACTCAACACATTCATAACTTACTCCCCATCCTAGGTTAAAGGTTTCTACAAAGGCTCTTAACTTATCCTGAGGATTCATTCTCTTCCAGACTTTCGGGTCGAAGATCCATGCAGGACGATCATCAACAGGCCGATACATCTGATACTGAAGCACATCATCTTTGACTATTGTCTTACGATAACATGCTTTACCCTCTTTACCCGAGTTATATGCTACAGGCAGATTTACTGTAATAATAACTTGCATGATTACTTCCTCTTAAATTTCATTCGTTTAGCACTAAGCTCATTGAAATACTCTCTGAGGTGCTTCCAATCCTTCTTCTTCTTGAGAACTTTGATGATAAACGCTTCCTCTCGTTTACGCTCAACCCACGGACTAGTGTTAATAGGCCGCTGTTTCTCATACTTGCTAGCATCATAGCCTAGGCGATGAAGCTTGCATAGTTTAAGAAGTTCAGGAATGCTTTGAATGAACCTTGCGAGGAATATAACCAGCTGGGTTCGAGAGTCTTTGTCCGAGATGTGCGGAATAATATCTTTCTTAGAGATACTAAACTGTACAGCAGGGATCTGCACATTGTCTTTGGTCACTAGGACTACAATATACATGTACCCTTCGGGGGGTACCATCTCAACACGCGATGAATTATACGTCTGATAGTTGAGGGGGATTAGCAGTTTTCCTCGGAATTCTGCTAGAGTTGCTTGTAATTTATTCATTTAGCAGTTATTCACTCCCGTATGAGTTGAATTCGTTCCTGCGAACTGGAGTATACTGAGATTTTGAAGACTTCTTGGTAGCTTTTTCATACCCTAAAAGCCTATCACGTGGAGACATTGTGTACCACTTAATAAGTGTCACATAATGAAACTCTTCGTAATCATTAGCAGGGTTATACCGTCCTCTATAAATCCCAGTAGCTCTTTCTCTAAGGTGATTCGGGGCTTTGTGAAACCACTTATCCAATTTTTTTGGAGAAGGGGATCCGTCGTATATGGCAACAATAGCTCCTAGTCCCCATAGGAAAGCACATCCTAAGAATACTATTAATGGAGCCATTACTTTATCTTTACATGACGAACCCATAGACATTTAGTGCAGATATAATTATCATGCTCTTTGACTACGAATCCCGATTTGTCTTTATATTCTACAGTCTGAACTTGCACAAAGGAGTGATTGCAGAATGCTTGGCGAAAGTAATGAATTAACCATCTCATAGCTGTAAAGTTAAAATGCATCCTGATTCTCATGTCGTTGAACAATAGTCTTAATCTTTCTAATATAATGAGGGTCCATCGCATACGGCAGCTCCCTTAGAAAGTTGTAATATTCTTCTACAGTACATGAATCTTTGCCCAGCTTATACTGAACCTTGTTCTTATAACCTTCTACCGACGCCCACCAATTATCGAACTTGAAATAGTCCTTATTGTATGAGTCATAAAGTCCAAGTATATTGTTGTAATCCTTGCAGACTTTAGAGTTATAATAACCAGTTTCTAATATAGACTGAGCTACTACAATCTCTGGATGCAAGAGATCATAGTACTCACAAGCTTGCCTTACAGCAGCTACTGTAGGCTCTTGTGGCAACTCAAATATGGATACTAAGGTGTCTACACACTCATTAGTACTACCCTTATTGAGAACGTTTGTGGGCTTTGTAATACACCCACAAAATAGGATTACTCCTACAATTTTAGGTATAATTCGCATCATACGGATGTTTAGAGCTAGTGAAGGGACTTGAACCCCCAACCTGCTGCTTACAAAACAGCTGCTCTACCATTGAGCTACACTAGCATCCTTTACCTATTCAAACTGGAGCTCCACGATCTTCTTCTCGTGGTCAGTAGTAGAGTCTTTAACTCTAATAGGTTCTCCATCGTTGAAACAATGGAGCTCGTAATCTGGAGGCAATGCCCCCAGATACTCAATCATGTCTTTGACAGTGATAGGCTTCATTCTCTTATTAATTAGTTCACGTAATTTATCCCAGAAGGGAGTAAGATTGTCCTTGTTTTTGAGGATATTAGCGGGGGAGTTTCTAATAATACTCATTTCTATAGGATAGAGCCCCTTTGTTATTATGTATACTCCCTGATAAAATTTGCCCCTTCCAGGATGAGCTTTTACCCATTCCAGTGCGAGTCTACAAATGATAGTCCTCATAAGCTCGAATTGATCTGGAATTACCTCTTTAAAGATAACATCTTTCTGGTCAGTTCGGTCTGTAGAATCACAAGGTCCTATAATCTTATTCTCTGTCATACAAAGAATCCTTCCAGAGTTTTGGAATATACATCCTGTACATACAGTACTTTTTTGTGCAGGATATGTAACAACTTGCTTAGGAGTACCTCGTACATTACAGGTGAAGACTTCGCCTATTTTATGCTCCACGAATGGAACTACTTTAACTCTTTCCCGCATACAGGACAGTATTTGAATTTGAACTCTTTATAAATGCGGAGAATACTTCCCTGTACAGGAATGATAGCTGAGGCATCTTTATCTAGGCTGTAGTTTAGTGCTACTAAATTATCACAAAATGTGCATTTGGGTTGTACAGGAGTACTTACCTCGCCTGCAACTTGTACATACTTAATCGGGGTGTTATCGCTCCTACAGTATTTGCTGCAAAAACCTGCATCGATTATAGGCTTGTTGCATCTAATACTGGTATTGGCGTAAGTATCAACACCATTAAAAAAACATCCTCTACACCCAGCTTGTTTCACAATCTTGAGGGTTACTACATTATAAGGATAGTGAGGATTGGTTATTTTAAAAACCTCTCCAATTTTGCGTGTAATTGCCATAATTGTAAATAATTATAGTATTGCAGGTGGGATTTGAACCCACGATCTCCTCCTTGAAGGGGAGGTGACTTAGACCTCTTGTCCACTGCAACACTTTAGTTATTTAGGTTCTTCTAAGGGAGGCTGTTTAGCCAAAGCTCCTCGAAGATTTCTTAACCTTGTCTGAAGGGAATCAGCTTCATCAAAGTAGGCTCTTCCAGAGTCTTCTAAGCACCAAATTAGTATCGTTAGCTCAAACTCTGTAAGGTCTACTAAAATTTTCTTAGGGATCATTACTGAAAGATCTTAGTACAGCTAGACCACCATCCTTTAAAGAATTCTGCTGTAGCGGGTACTACTCGTTCAGCTCTCTCAGGCCGAAACTCTCCGTTAACCCGAGGAGAATTCTTGTAATTCAGGCTTGTTGTTGATAGAGACGTACAAATCAGGCTGTTAGAATTTTTTCTGAACTTACAAAGTTTAGAGTGAGGATGGTACCAGGCTATTTTGTAATAGTTAGCAGATCCTCCAAACTTTTTAGCACATTCTTCAAATCCCGCCCTGAGATTATCAGGAAATTGGCTAACTACTTTTAATCTTAATAACAATATTTTTAAGTTAATAATTGTTGCGATGTCAGGATTCGAACCTGAAATGCATCATCCAAAGTGATGTGTGTTACCAGTTACACCACACCGCATCCTAAGTTATATAGCTTTTTTAGCTGCTTCGAGATATTCTTCAGCTGTGATCTCTTCAGCATTGTCAAACTCTGAAGGATCACACGTGAGATTCGTCCTCTTGTGGTGAGGTCTGTTAGGAACTAACATCGTACATACAAGGATGCCGAAATTCTCACGTTCAACTTTAAAATACTCGTCATGAGCTCTCTGACGATTTTCAGGGAGCTTAAAAAATTTGCCCACGAGACTCATAGTATTATTCAGTAGGAGATGATTCTTCTTTGAGACATTCATCAATGAACTTATCCAAGCATTGGACAGTTTTGTCCGGGGGCTTTTGAATAATTTCATTGCTTCTGATATAGTCAATAGTTCCTCCAAGTCCCCAAATCATGTAGGCTTGCTTTGTATTAGGAAGAAATATAGTTACAAGTATAGAGCAGCTAAATATCAGAAGTGACTTCTTTACTATCTTGAGAATAGTAGGATAATCCTCCTCTGACTTATCCACAATTGTAAGAACAAATCCTCCTGTAACTACTATTACTCCAAAGATTATGGAGAGCGCAATGAATAGATTACAAATGTAGTCTAATCGAGAAATCCAGTAAATTTCTGACATTTTAAATGAGATTTGATTTGGCTAAAATAATTGCTTGTTCTATGTCATCAAAGAGTATAGGAGTAAAATCTATCCTGTCCATAGATACATTAAAATATCTCGGATCCATGATAACTCTATCATGAATATGACCGTGTATATTTCCACGAATCTTAGGAGAGAAGCTAAACTCCATAGGATGAATAGGTATATGAGTTACAAAGAAGCCTTTGTATTTCATGCAACCATATACTCGTATCCCAAGTTTACGAGCCATATCACAGCATTCTGCATTGTCATGATTGCCAGCTACAAGAATCTTATTACCATGTAGTCTACTAAGATATACAGGAATAAGCTCAGGTGCTTCAAAGGTTAAGTCTCCTACCATAATCACTAAGTCTTTCTTAGAAACAGCTTTATTCCAGTTGTCAATAATTAACTCATTATGATATGTAGGATCCATTCCCCTTCTATTTATAGCTAAACGATCATGCCCGAAGTGCATATCTGCTGCAAATAATACTCTACTCATTGAAAGAGATTTTTCCTGTTCCACATTCTTCACATCTGAAAGCTGCGGGATCCATGTTTACATGACGACACTTAGAACATACCCATGCACCATTAGGGAATACAGTTTTTTCGGGGATTCTGAGTAGTGCCTTAGACAATTCTCCCATAACAACAGGAGGTTGTTTAGGCTTACGATATTCTTTGAGAACCTCATCTTCCCCCTCATCGAAAGGGAGCTCATTTTCCTCACTAGTGTCAATATAAAGTACTTTAGAGCTCTTTTCAACGAGTTTAGGATCTACTACGGTAAGTATCTCATTCCACTCCTTTAAGAAGCCTAAAATAGTTCTATAAGGCACAGAAGTATAATGTTGTGCATAGTCAAAGACTACGTTTATAGGATACATTCCTGTACCACGAAATTCTACCCTCAGTAAATAACTTTGACCTACCTTAAAGATATGTTCATTCTTACCTATATAGGTAGCAATGATAGAGTGACAAGCATTAGACATGTACGTTGTGTATAATTAATTGTCTGAAATGGGGAGGTATTACGGATCCATACTGCTTAAGATACTTAGGACCACATGTTTTTAACCAGTATGAATCCCAGGCATCACACAATTCATCACACTGATCTATAGTAGTTACATTAATCCAGGTAAGAGAATTGTTGATAATATTGTAAAGACCTGTAGGCTTAGTTTTACTAGGTATAGCTACATACCTTCTCCAAGGATCTCTCACATTAGGATGCTGTTTCTTTAACTCTAATTTGTAGTTATGAAGAATCCCTCTAGATTTCAGGAATCTTTTAAACGCACAAAGATCTGTGTATTTTTTAGCCATACATAGTTATATTACTCCACATAACCATAATATTCCTACTATAGGTAATAAGATGCAGCAAGCTAGGCCTGCAACTATAATAAAGACCATTATTATGATAGGAATGTATATGAATATGAATATAAGAATAAATTTGTAAATCCTTATATACCAAGGATCTAATATAGGTTCTAACATATTAGGCATGCTTTTACATATTATTTATCCAGCGTAACAATAACATGAAATAACTCCTTGAAGCTTTTCATATTTAGATCGCTTAGCTTTACTACAAAGGCTGGAGAAGTATCTAACCCTAATAGTTCTTCTATAGAGTATTGAGGATTCATGAATAGGAAGTTATGAATGTAATCATACATTCTTTTATTCACTACCATTCCTCCAGGTAGTTGAGTTAAGTGACTATAAATGGGCTTTTTCATATATCTAATGATATTAGTTAGTGACTATAGGAGCGATCAAACTCCTATAGTCTAAACACAATCATATCAGAGAACAGGTAAGCATCCGTACTCTTATCATTTTGCGAGATATAATTATGTAAAAATCTCCTCTCTTACCAAGTTATTGAGGAGAGTATAAATGGCTCTCGATTTGGGCAAGTACTTAATGATCCAGGTTGTATTATTACAATTAATAGCATCATCTGTTGTAGGAATTTCACCTAACTCACCTGGTAGCATCGTTACTCATTTAATGCTTTGGCTGAGCTGCTTTGTAATAATCATCACTCATTAAGGTTCACTTGGTCTTTTACTTAAGCCTGAAAGCCTGTAAAGCAAATTCGACTGCTTTTAGTTAACCTCTCCCTGGTTTATACCAGTATTTCTTTTTGTTGTTGAATCGAATCTTCATATCTTGTAGTTATTCTGCAATACTGAAAAAATATTCAAAGAGTTGTTCCTCTGTATATAATTGTTTAACAGCCCTTCCAATTTCGAGCAACCCTACCCTACTGGTATAAGGAGGATCTGTATTATAAGTAAAAGATACAGGCTTATAAGGACGATCTTGTCCTGGATAGACTATAATTTTAGTTTGTCCCTTCTTGATCTCCCAATGTCCGTTGTTGTTAAGCTCCATTTTCATATTAAATCGTACCAAGATAACTTCCACAAAATACCACAATATCAAAAATAAATATTGATGAGTCGAACATCATCCTCTTACCCTTGTGCCAGTATACTAACACCAATGTATTGTAGGTATAAGCGTGCTTCCGTTAACACTAATATTTATTTAGGATTACACCAGGAGTCGAACCTGAATCTCTACCTAGATTGGTAGTGTTCTAACCATTAAACTATGTAATCTTTACACTGGTTTAACAGTACAGAGAAGCTGCAATTCCTTCTATACCTGTATACCAGCGCCCCAACAACAGGTTGCAGCCTGTGTATAAAATTACCCACTCCAGCATTTTCCAACTGGTATATCTCAAGACCTGTAATCTATAGTAGAAGAACTCTCTCTCTGATATAATCTACAATACTTAACATCTGTGGAATCAGACTTTACTCCTGTTCCAGTACTGAATAGCCTCTTCCTTAGTTGATTTGTACACAATCAGAGCTAAAGTCATCTACGTTCGTGTAGTAAGCGAGTAAGAAGTATCTTCGAAAGTGGGTAATTAAGTGTGTATCATAATCCAAAATTATTTAACTCAGGAAAGAACCATAGGAGGAATACAAAGAATCCTGTTAAGGATAGGATAATAATTCCTGTCATGAAAAAGAGGTGGGATGTTATCCACCATCCATTATCCCGACTCCAATATTTATAGTTCAAGCCTCCATTATCAGCTTTATAGAGTTTCCATTGAACTTTGGCGATGAGGTAAGGTATACCCCAGAGTATTACCCAGAGTAGAATGATTCTTACATATAAATGCATCTTGTGTGTTAGTTAATAATGGTACCCGAGGTGAGATTCGAACTCACAACCAGTAGATCCTAAATCTACTCGCACTGCCAATTAGCGTACTCGGGCGTCCAAACTATCTTTTCCTACTAGAATGAGTAGATGTTTGAGCATGACAATTCGGACAGAGAATTTGTAAATTTTCTAAAGAGTTATTGTAATGATCTCCATCAATATGATGAAGTTCTAATGGAATTGGTAATCCATTCCATTCTGTTAAACCACATATTTCACACTTAGCTTCTTTTAACCCCTCTTCTATGAGTCGTAGCCTTAATAGGTGAGACTTAGTAGTGGGATTATTAAGAAAGTGTTGAATGGGTAGTCTTTGTTCATAATGAGGCATATTCTTTCTGTTCATATTTCCAGCATATTCAATACCCCATTTTTTATAATAACTCTTTAAAGTATCTACTTTACAGGCTAACCTCCTTGCAATTTCTACATTAGGAAGTTCCTGAGAGACCCATTCTCGAACCTCATTCTCTCTAAGTAAGAGATCTTTGCGCATGTTGAAAAGATTAAGTTATAATCTTCTCCCATACACACCAAAATTTATTTATTACTAGAATTGTTCGAGAGTTATTTTTCAGTGACAAATCTCTTCGAAATGACGCTCTTCGATGTCTTTCATGCTTGCAAGTTTTGCAAGTTCACCTTTGATTTCGTCGAGATCCTGAACAGTAGCCTTGAGAACTTTGTTCATGTTCGAACCAATGCGATTGTACATCTTCTGAGTAGCCTTTGACTCTGCAATCATCTGGCCTTTCTTAAGGTCAAACTGATCTTCAGGAGCACATCGTGCAATACCACGTACAGTACTTGCACTGAAGTTCAATCCCATGATCTTTACGCGAGCAGTCATGACACAGACTACTACATTTTCACTCTGGTGGAATTTGGTCTTTTGATAGATTTTCATAGTAAACTATGTAAAGGTTTTATCTAAGCTGCCATCCTTGTTCAAGTGCTGTTGCTAAGTGTTTAACACAATCCTTTACAGAACTAGGGCTTTTCTTCCTTCCTATAGGAGTGTCAAGTATTCCTAAGAAGTAATATCTCTCATAATTTAAGTTGATTAAAAACCTGGGACAAGCTTCATAGCTAACCCAGGGGAAAATTTTTGACATAGAAACATTGACAGAACTTATAGTACAATAAGTTGTACTCGGAGCGGGAGTCGAACCCGCAAGGCCATTACTGGCCAAGGGATTTTCAAGTATTTATTGTGACATATAAATACTCGGACTATGTTATAACCATATCTTTCGACTTAGGTTGTGGGTATATAGTCTCTACACATTTATGAGTTTTACTCAATTTAGCACGGCGTTCTTGTCATTTATAAGGCTGACACATTCACCGTTTTAGCCCACTTCTACTTCAGAAGTTTCCTCCTGAGCACTCTTTACCTTATAGATATTAGGTACTACTTTGTCCACAGTAGTAGGTTTTACTAAACCAAGTTGAATTAACTTTCCATATCGACCAACACATTGTTTTGAACAAAAGTAACCGCTTTGATTGTGGTCACCTCTGTTACAATTATGTAGTTTAGTTCCCTTTAAGAGAAATGGCTTTTTACACATTTGGCAAGTAACTATTACATCTCTATACCTTTTAGTGTCTAGGTATGAGTGCAGTTTTCTTGGTAAAATCTGTAAATTGCTTAATTCATTATTTAAGGGATTTCCATCAATATGGTCAACAGTTTCATCTCCTTCTAAATATCTATCCAAATGGACCTCCATTAAATATTTAGGATAAGATATAGTGCGTTTTATTCCATTCGGAAATACTACAACACATCTCAGTCTATTATCCTTCTTACCTAAGTATGGTCCATAAAATCTACAATTTTCATAAACCATAATCCATCTGTTTAAATTCAAAGTCCCTCGTGTCTACCAATTTCACCATCCGAGCCCTTTCATTACCGAATATTATAGCAATTATAATTACTATCCATCCCGGGTTATAAAAGTTTATGAGTTAAATTATCCCCCTCCAGGGAGCTTCTTCCTCCATATCCTCTTCGCTAATGTTATTTCTAAGAATTTGGCCAGATTCCGCAAATTTGTAGTAGGCTACAATATTTGTAGAGCCGTCAGGATTAATTATGGAAACTCTTGTTATGTAACCATATTGATATCCTATACTTGAGCTTATTTCAATGGTTGTATCGGGAGTTATCCCCTCTTCAGCTGCAAGATGCTTCTTAATAATCTCTGCATCCCCGGGTGTAAACCACTCCACTAAATCCCGATGCAACTTTGCATCAAGATTTTTATACTTAAACCGTTTGTCTATGTACATAGTAGTAATAATGTTTAGTACTCCCGACAGGACTCGAACCTGTAATGAGGGATTAGAAATCCCTAGTTATATCCCTTTAACTACAGGAGCATCCAGTATTAGACTCTTACAAAGAATTGTCCTATATCATCTTTCATAATATAGGTATATTCGCCTAAGTCATCTAAGAATCTGAAATTCTCACTGTCGGTAAGTTGTTCCAAAATATACTCCTTACCTACTGTAGTTACAGAGTTAGGGGCTTTAATACATTTGCAAACCCCTAAATTTACAGTACGAATAGGAGCAATAGTCCTTAGGAAGATAATTGTAGGAGTATCAGTAATCCTTGCTCTACAAGGCCCTGTATCTTTCTTGTAGTCATCAGAGCAGGCACAATTTATCCTTCGAAATATACACATCTGCGAGGGATCTTCTGCACTTCTACACTTTAGGTCAGGATGTCCCGCAGCAACTCTAAGCCATGTATCCCTACTTACGCTTAGATTAAAAATTTCGCCTATCTTACGCATAATTTAATAAGTTCTGATAAAAAGGATAGGGTTTTTACACCCTACCCCTTGAAAGGAAGTGTATGTGCTTTAGGATATTGAGCTGATATATATCCTCAGTTACTAGCTGGTAATTATCTCAGGGTTTTATTTATAGTATATAGGAACCCTTTGCCATTACTAGGCAATAAACCTACTGGTTTATACTCACCAAGTTTTTCACTCCTCAGCCTCGGAGTGGTGACAATTGCAATAGTAGGATATTAACAATTGTTTAGCTTCGTCGATTAATACTCGACATTCTTCCTGAAGCTTAATAGTTTCACCTATCAAACGTTCAAGTTCTTGTGTAACATTGTTCATAGTAATGAAAGTTTAACTATTAATAGTACCAATTATACTTCCACTTCTCCCAGTAGGGATTCCAGGATTCGAACCTGGGACTTTCTCGGTATCAGCGAGATACTCTAACCATCTGAGTTAAATCCCTTTATGAGGGTGAGGTGCAGTTCAAATGCACAACTTCTGACCTCGTAGAATACTACGGTTGAGCTCACGGGATAGCTAGTCAGCGCTTTATTCAACATACAACGTGGGTTTGGAGGCCACTTGTCCTTAAGCTACTCACCCTCGAATGGTATTACATTAAACCTCGTAAACGAAGCTTCTTCTGAAGATCTTCTACAGCATCTTCAGGATTGAGCATGGGCTCAGATTCAACGAAATCACTGTAGGAAGCAATCCATGTACGCTCCTCAGGGAGGAAGTCAAGGGTTACACCTACAGCATATTCATAGTTATCATCTTGAGTCACCAGCACATCTCCTTCACCCTCCCGAGTGCTAGGATATAGCACAGGGCAGCTTTGGAGTAATTCCTTAAGATTACTCACAGTTACTTCAAGGCTTTGTGAAAGTCCTGAAGCTTCCGAAGCTGATTCTCAGTAAAGGTACTGAGAGACTTCATATCCATGTAGAATCCAAGTTCAGCATCGCTGATCTGATGATTCTTATGGAGAAGTTGGAGCTCTCGGAAAGTCAGGAAACGTCCCAGTTTCTCGATGACTTGTGCCTTAGTCCAGATAATCTTCTGGCGCTGAAGGTAGATATCAATGAGCTGAATGCTGTTCAACTCCTGATTCAGATTGTATTTCATATTTACTAAGTGTAGTGGTTACTAAACTTTTGTTCCTTGTAGTAACAGTAATAATCCATCCCATCAAAAGATCTATTGCTTTCATAAGCAACAGTATTAATAATGGAATGATAATTACTGATAATAGAGAGATTAGTTCCAGAGGCATACGAATATCATCCAGAATAATGCTGCGAACCACATGTATATCATGCGATCCAGAGCGAGGGATCGTCTCTTCTTCTGATACTTCTCGTAAGTTGCTGCTGTGGAGATTCCAGGTTCATAGACGTCACGAGGAGCATTCAGAGTGTTTACGAGATTCTCTAGGAAGCAAAATGTTGCTACGAGAGCTAAGAGTAGAATGAGCCAGATCATTGTTAGATAGAATCGATAGTGATTGTACTGTTTCTGTTAGTAGAACGAGTTACTAGTACTATATACGCAGAGTATCCGTTAGTACAACGAACAAGGTCCCCTATCCGAAAAATATTTCGGATAAGAGGATCCTTGTATCGTTTCACCATAACAGTCATCATACACTAATAGTGCTGGTCGCTGAAGTGATAGATAACTTTGGAGATGATGGGTTTGTGGTGCAGTTCATCCCATTCAGAAATTACCTGCATACGGTTGAATCGTTTGCCTTTACCCACATTGCTAGGACGTCAATAGTCTTACGTGCCATTTCTTCAATGGCTCGGCGGGTAGTCTTGGTTACGAACTTCTTGTAGGAAATCTCCTTCTTACCTGCATAAAATTTGCAGTTGTATGAGAGGGATTCAAACCCTTTATTGGCAAAGTCAATGCCTAGGACTTCCTGGAATAAGGGCTTCTGTGTCTTGGGGTGAGAAACGATACGTTTGTGATATTTGCAACCTTTAAGGTCTGCATTAAAAGTGAACCGTAACTTCGGGGTTACTCTTCCGGTAGGAATAACAGTAAGCATAATGAATTGTGTAATTAAATGTTTGTAATTGTGTAATGAATTATTAAAAAATTACTGCACCTGACTTGGTTAACTGCTCCTTATTAAGGATATCTGCCGCATTAAGGGGGTGACGCAGGCACTAGTATCTCACGAAGTATACTGAGCTGATATTCTTAACAAATCGTGTTCTACACTGGCTCCAGGTAGTATGTCTTATGAGCCCCATTCAGTGAGTTACTACATTCAAAGTAAGTGTAAATGGTTGGATCTAGACAGTAATTAATTAATTCTTCAAAAAGGCAGGCATTGATGAAATGTCTGCCAACTTGCCAAAGACTCTGATGTAGTCACCAGCTTTGATCCGAGGGCGCTTACCTCGCTGATACTTGCTGAGTGTGGTTAGTATCAAAGCCTTCTTTGTAACCGTGGAATAGACTAATTTAGCCTTAACAGAGGGTCGCATGGCTCACAATCGTATCATTATGATTACGTGAAGGGCCCTTTTCGATACGACAGAGGACGAACTGCCGACATCCTTGCATCCTTGATACAAGTCCGTGATGAGTAAAATATTTCACCTCTTAATAGAGATTAATTTCTGTAGAATAGTACAGCTATAATTTCTGCTATTAACCCTATTACAGGAATAAATGCACAAAATTTAATCCAATCAGGAACTTCAATCTTATCGTTCAATACTACTATCAGTAGTAATTGTACTACTAATAGTGTTAGTACTGTTATATAGGGTATCACAATGTAATCTTTTAGTAGTCATGCAGGGACTTGAACCCTGAACCTTGACGGTATAAGCGTCCTGCTCTAACCATTGAGCTACATGACTTTAACCAATTTTGCTAAAGGCCCTAAATTAGTTCCTGTAGGGAGATTCGAACTCCCCTGTCTAAGGTGTCACCAACAATGTTATAATGGTGACAAAATAGCTCTCCATATATCACACTAATCTAAGGGTGTGTGACTATCAGGAATCCTTAGGTCAAGGCAAAATTATTACCTCGGGCAATGAGGCAGCTATGACAATTAGTCATACACCGACCGCATTTCAAGCCCAGCTATTACAGTTAGCCTACCTGTTTATCATTAACATCTGCAAACTGTTAATATTATCAGGTAATATTCATCTTAGACATGACAAATGACCTATGATGATGTATGATTGTGCATACCGCCTATGTGAGACAGTTAAGAGTGCCAAAACGGCCTAAAGAATGTTGACAGTATGCACTAGTAGATAAACATTTCACAATGGATACTACTTAAATTGATCTATGTACTTTTGTAAAGGATAAGCTAAGCCTAATCGCGTATCACTACACATAGGGCGTAATATATGCAAATAAGAGTTAGTGAAATGGTATTTGTTACATAAATATCCTAAACGATCAGCACATGTTTATGCAAGGCTTCAAAGAAAAGGATTTTAAGGTAGCAAATACTTAATAAAATATCGGGAATGGACAGTTACTCCAAATTATATAGATCGTCCAAATATGGGGCCTTAAAATGCGAAATAAGGGTATTGGGGAGAGAATCTCTCACTCTACTCTACACATATCTCACATAATTGAAGAGGAGAAGACTAATTCTTCTCCCCAGGCTTAATAATTTCAGAGATCTCCTTCACCATTGAATCAATATCATCAAATGATGTTAATGCGAAAGCCTTGACGTTATCGCCAAGTGAGAGATACTCTACAGGAATAGAGGCTCTGCCATGAATACCAGGCTTAACAACTACAACAGCTTTGATGATGTTATCATCATCAGCAGCTACTACGTGAAGAATACCAGATCCCAGAGGATTGGGATAGTATGTACCAACAGTAATACCGGCTTTGTAGAGAGCTACCCCTAAAGCATGAATAAGGTGATGCTTGCACCTACGATACTTGGGTTGAAATTCAAATACCCTCATAGATTGATTGAATAAATTTAGACCATCTCTTCGCGTATAATTATTTCTACGACTATAGTCGTAGGACTAATAAGGACTAATTAGATCTGTACGCGTACGTAAGAGATACCAAAATCTCCCAGATTTGTCACGGTAATGCATACTCTGCGGAGATATTAAAAATCTCCCCACACCCAGTGATGAGTGTGAGGAGAATTCCGCTACTTCATTGCGAACGTAGCATTGCCCGAGTTGAGAGCTTCCAGAGTACTGGTTGCAACAACCACGGAGTCACCAGGATTGTAGGCAACCATCGAGACCTGGATGCGATCCTCGTCATCGGTCCATACCGTCATGCGAGCATTCAGACCCTTCTTGTAGTCCGTGATGGTCGGAACTTTGCCGTCAGTGAACGTGTTGGTGAATACGTACTGACTGAACGGCTTGTCCTCCCCTTCCACCTTATAGTGGATGCGACGACGACGATTGTCGTATACAGGATCGCCTTTGTCGTCCGTGACCATCTTGCGCTCCCCTGTGGGTTCGCCATCAGCACCGATCACATTCTCGTAGCGAATGACCGGTTCAATTGCGGTGATGATGATGTCCAGATCGGTCTCATCCTTCTTGAGCTGCCGCACATACAGCTTGCCAATAATATCAGCCTTGGCCATAACTTATAAAGTTTATGATACGTTGTAACCTACTTTGATCCGGTGAGGCTACAATTATACCGTTGAGTTCCGTAACAACAGTGCGAAGTGCTTCTGCTGTTCGGTCCTCCGAAGGCTGGCTGGGTCGCTTTTATAACACTCCTCCCCGAACTGACGGGGGGATAACCCCAAAAGTTTGAAGGGAGGGGGGCTTATTGGGGAATATGTCACACTCCCACACATTTGGTATAATTTAAAAAATTTTTTTGCTGTCTCTTATACACATCTCCGAGCCCACGAGACAGACTCCTATCT